>Ga0308389_1000026_pt1 | contig 130272 bp, 130 predicted proteins | sample Hotspr2Sample148_FD_202362 | JGI IMG/M metagenome (GOLD analysis project Ga0308389, IMG submission 202362) | Hot spring phototrophic mat microbial communities from Mushroom Spring, Yellowstone National Park, Wyoming, United States - 20040719_148 ... | reverse complement strand
AGTTACTTTCAGGCGTGGGTGTTTGGTTTGGATTGTTCGGAGTTTTCGCAACATTGCTTCTATCTTGTTTTTTAGGAATCGCGGGGCAGATTTTAGTTTCGCTTTTGACTAAAAGAAAAATTTTCGGGGTTCACTATCCATTCGGTCCTTACATCGTGGGGGGTTTGTTTGTTTATCTGTTTGTCTTCGATTTTCTAGCTTCTGGTTAGATGTTCAAGAATCTTGTTATTTAAATAGTCGAAGAAAGCATCATCAAATTTTAGTCCTTCTGTTTTTTTTACTCGAGATGCCATTTTTAAGGCATCGGGAATTTTTGTCATATTTTCAAAATAGACACTGCCTTTAAAAGTTTGCGCTACTATGGGATTTGTTGTTGCTACTGAAAAGCCTTTAAGAATTAAAAAATTTATCAAATAATCAAACGACTCGTGAAATAAGTATAAAAGAATTCCAGGTTCTGAAATAATTTCTTCGATGAGTTCAATACTTGGTTTTTTAAACAAGCTCCCCGAATTTAAGTTAATAGTTAGCGGCTTAAACTTAAAACCGGGAAGATGCAAGCTTTCAGTTGCTTTGACTGGGGGGAAAATGTAAACCTGAGGAGAGGGTTCAGATGAAGTCTCAATTTTTTCCGGGGATGTTACTATAAATTTATCTGCCAAGAAGACGAAACGTTTTGCTTGTTCATATAACTGCTTATTCAGAAAAAAAAATGAGCCAGCTGCTGCTAAGCAGGCTAGAAGATAGTTATAGAGGGGATGATTTTTATCAGGAAGGCTTTTATGCCATATATACGCGCTATTTCTTATTTGCGTTTCACTCACTAAGATAGGATCGCAAAAAAGAAAAGCTTGAGAACCTGTGTAAGTTGTCAGGTTTACAGAAAAATCTGATCGGTTAAGTAGTCTAACTGTCTCCAATTTTTTTGAGTGGGCTACTTTTTCAAATTTAGGAATGAAATCATTCAAAAAGAGCAGATCTGTTGAGGTGTCAGGTTGAAACGATGACAGACTTTCAGCTAGGATGAATACAACTGTGCTTTCCACGTGATTGTTTTTTTCAGGCACAATAATTTATTAGACATCTTCAGACTAGCAATTAAAAGCTTATCTTTTTTCGGGATTTCAGAAAAATACCTACCGGTAATGCAGCTAGCTTGTGGTTATTGGTTTAAAAATTTTTGTCCACAGCTTTTTTTTAGTCCAGATGAGCAAACGGTCTTCTTTGATTTTGTCTCAGATGGTAGGGCTGACTCAACCAGAGTTTGCTATGATGGAATTTTGCTTAAGGGTCACATTAGCGCTCCTTTTAATAGTCTCTTCAATAGTGTATCGGTAGCTCAGTCCCCTACAGGTTTTAACTTGCATGAGTTGAGCAAAGAAAGAGCTTCAGACGCTAAAAGCTTTTTGCCTCAAGTGAGCGGGAGGCTTGAAATGTTTGAAGAGCTTGTAGACGCGACCCGAACTTTTCCTTTTGGAGAATTCAGGGAAAAATTATCAATCGCTGCAGGTAAGCTCCTAGATGATTTATTTCGGCCTTTTATTAAAAATGATTATTTAAGCTTGAATTTTAAAGTCTCCAACGGGACTTATTTTCATGAATTGCTTCGTATTTTTTACGTCGAGGCGGAACAGGGCATATGGAGAAAAAGAAATGTAGAGACTTGTAAGGTTGCGTGTTTTCTTGTTGGTAACGAGGGTCTAGTTGACTTAATTCTTGCTGGTTATGATGAAGTTGTTTTTGTAAACGATTTTTGTGAAGTTGCCCCAAAACTTGAGTTTATACAGTCAAAATTTATTCACTTTTTAACAGAGGGAGTCTCAGCAGTTATTTTTTCTAGTTACATATCTGAGATTATCAGTGACAGCGGTATCATGATGTTGCACCCGGTTCTTGCGCATTTTTCAGCTGTTTCGGGCTTTGTCGGTTATGAAACTATAGAGGATTGGGTTTTAGAGACGGATAGTGTAGCTGTTTTTCGGAAACTTAAGAATTTCGACTTAAGCTATTATATTTTACCTACGGCCTACGTAAGAGCGATATTAGAGAGATGCAATAGTGAAGCACTTCCTTTGAAAATTCTTCTTTCAAAAAGTGTCCTTGAGCTTTTTCAAGATAACCAATCGGGAAATTTTAACAGACATTTTCAAATCAAGGTTATAAAAGAGCGAAATATAACAGAGTATATCGATCAAAAACGTATTCAAATGTTTGTTTCTTTAATATACTCCGCAAGAGAGCTTTTAAAGCCTAAGCTTTTTCAGCAACTTGTTCAAAATCTTGGCCAGTTTTTTAATTGGGAGAAGTGCCAAGTTTTAATGCCCAAAGAGGAGCCTTCTAAGTTTAAAATTTTTGCTGGCGATAATGTTCAAGGTTTTGTATTTCACGGCGCGGAGGGATTCAAAATCCTAAAAAGGAACACAGAAAAAGTGAGGGTAAGTATTATTACATGCGCCTTTGGAAATGCTGAGGTGACCAAAGAGTTTTTAATCTCCCTTCTGAACGCGAAAACTGATGTTAAGCTAGAGCTGATTATCATAGATAATGGAGTAGAGGGTTGGGATGTTTTGAAACCTTTACTTGAAAATTTTTCAATCCCTTTAACTGTTTTAAAGTCGCACTTTAACAGAAATTTTGCTTTGGGCAATAACTTAGGAGCCCGTTTCGCAAACGGGGACTTTCTGCTGTTTTTAAATAATGACATGATAGTTACTGATTACTGTTTTGACGAGCTTTTAAATACTTTTACCCCCGAGATAGGAATCGTGGGATGCAAACTTTTGTTTCCTAACACGGGATTGGTTCAACATGCTGGAGTTGCGTGGTTCGGAGCGTATTTGCCTGTGCATTGTTTCTTACACTATCCCTCCGATCATTTTTTAGTAAGTCAGATTAGAAAAGTACAAGCCGTAACCGGAGCTTGTTTGATGATTAGGCGGGACATTTTTGAAGCTGTTGGCGGTTTTTGTGCTGATTTTATTAATGAGCTTGAAGATCTTTTCCTTTGCAGTAAAGTTCAACAGCTTGGCTATATTGTTCTGTACAATGGGAAAGTTTCGATTTTACATCATTGTGGCAAGAGTCCAGGGCGGGTAAACTTTGTTCGATACTTTAGAAATTTAGAAGTCTTTGTTGAGTTGAGCGAAGGTTTCAAAGTTGATATTGAAGACTTTATTACTTGCTCTAATTGTTACTGAAATACATAAAAAAAATTTTTAAAAAGCTTCTTGTGTCTGCTTTTTGCCACTGATGGTTTTTGAGGCGTAGAGCTCTTAATTTCGAGCAATTTCAGCTATTTACAAGAAAAAATAAAAAAGCAGCGCCGAGTCTCTCTTTTACCTTAACAAAGCTAAGGCTAGAGAGGGTTGCTGATTGGCTTGAGCTAGTACTGCAGAACCTGCTTGTTGCAGTATTGTCAGCCTAGTTAGTTCTGCAGCTTCAAACGAGATGTCTGCGTCTCTAATTCTGCTTTCTGCACCTGCGAAATTCTCTCTCATAACCGATAGGTTGTTAATTGCGACTCTTAGTCGGCTTTCGGCAGCTCCTAGATTGCCTCTAATTGAGGAGATGGAAGTAATTGCCTCCTTGACTGTCTGAAGAGCCGTCTGAGCAGCTTCTTGAGTCGAAACAGCTCTGTTTAAGGCTTTTGATCCAGCGTCAGCCAATCCGATATTTTGTAGCTGAGCTTGAACATTAGAGATAGTTAGTCTGCTATCTAAAGAATTATCCAGTCCTATTTGCAGAGTTATATTAGTACTCCCAGACAGTAACCTTACGCCGTTAAAAACGGTGGTGTCGGCAATCCTCTGTATTTCAGATCCCAACGCTGCAAACTCATTCTGAAGAGCTGAGCGTTGGTCGTTGCTGAAAACTCCGTTGGCAGATTGCTCAGCTAGCTCTGCCATTCTTGTTAAAATAGCAGAGATTTGAGACAAAGCCCCATCGGCTATTGCAACAACCGACACTCCGTCGTTAGCGTTACGTATAGCCACTGAGGCTATTCGCTGGTCAGCCCTTAAGCTGTCAGCGATAGCCAATCCTGCGGCGTCATCGCTAGCTTTATTTATGCGCTGACCCGAGCTTAATTTCTCAAAGACGTCAGATAGCCTTAAAGAAGCCTCTGATAACCGCCTTTGAGCCTGTAAAGATATAATATTACTTCCCAGTGTTATTGGCATATTTTCCTAAACCCTCCGAAAAATTCAGTCGGTGTTCTGGTTTTTTTTATTAAGAAAAAAATTTAGCGAATCTATTTACTATTTTTTCATCCGTTCTACAGTTATGCTATAATAGAAAAGGACGTTAAGATGCGGACACCTTTTTCAGTATCAGTTATTTTGATTGGGTTATTTGCGTCAGGGTGTGCTACTAATCAGCCACCTTTATCCAACAGAGAAGCGGGCGCCTTGACGGGGACCGCACTGGGCGCAGGTCTTGGAGCTATAGTAGGAAACCAAGTTGGCGACCGAGGTGCAGGGGCTGTGATAGGGGGTGCAGCAGGTTTGCTTGGTGGAGCTCTAATTGGAGGCGCAATGGACGACCATGAACAAAGATTAAGGGAAATAGAGAGGAGACAGTATGAGGGTGATTATCGGGGTTATGAAAGGTACAGGCGAGAAGACATAGGCAGGGGCTATGAAAGAGGTAGAGATCCATACTATTATGATCAATACGATAGAAGACGTTAACAGAGAGTAACATATTCCTTTGTAGTTTAAGTAAGCCTGTACCTCAAGGTGGCTTATGTGGTAGCGCAGCACACTTACGAAGAATTTCTAGCAGCAGCTCAGGTATTTAGCCACTAACTCCAGAATCTTCGACTAGAATCGTCAAAGACTAAACAAATATATTTCAAGGTGCGTATGATGTAATTTTAACTGAAAAGCTGATCAAAACTTGACTCAGTTTAAAAAAGCGAAAGCCCGGTCTTAGGATCGAGGCACTTTAGTTGAATTTTTTAGCGGCGAGTGCGTTTAGGCATCTAGTGGGCCTTCTTGCAGAGACCGCATCTTGAAACAAAACCGCGAAGCATGAACTCGAAATCTGGATCTCCAGTTGCCCCAAAAAAGTTTTGTAAATTAGTCATATTAAGTCAATTTGACTTCCTAGAGGTTGGTTTTGAAGTTAATCGGTTCAACTAAAAGCAATCTTAGTTAGACAATTTTCCTCTGAATTTTTGCCCCACTATTTGGCGGCTTCAACTTTGAGCAATCTAGATTAGGTTAGCGTTTTCATCTGAAAGGATTTTTTGAAAAAAGTGTTTTAAATTAGTGTGGCGTTCTTCTCGTCCTTTTAAAGTTGCAATCCATAAGGCTTTTATGGATGAAATAATATGGAGTTTTTTCTTAGCCCGAGTTACAGCTGTATAGAATAAGGCGCTATTTAACAGCATAAAGTGGCTTTTATCCAGGACTAGAATAACAAGGTCAGACTCTTGTCCTTGAGCTTTGTGAACAGTTAAGGCGTAAGCGTACTGCAGCTGCGGTAAGGTTTTCGAGTCGTACAAACCCAGTCTTCCATCCCAAAACTCAACTATTACCATATTTTTTTTGTGAGAAACTTCACGAATGTAGCCAATGTCTCCATTAAATACTGCAACCCCTTGAAGGTCGTAATTGTTAACAGTCTGAATTACTTTGTCTCCTGGCATAAATTTTTCTGATCCATCTCTTAAGCAAGAGATTACTAATTTGTTAAGCTCGATACTACCAAGCTGTCCTCTAGCTGTGGGAGTCAGAATTAAAGTACTAGCAAAAGATGGATCGCGAGGTAGAACCAAGCTTCTTATCAACTTTTCCAATTTTTTCTTTAGATCTTCTGTGTCGTGTGAAATTGAAAGAGTTATTTCAGTAGAGCTTTCGCAGAATGATTTTATTGATTTAGGATCTCCTTGAAGGATCAATGAGGCCAAGTGGTTGATTTCAGACCCCTCGCTTCTTCTAAAAATCTTGTTAAGTTTTACAACGAAGACATTAGGCAGACTCAGCAAATCACTAAAAGGGTTTCCAAGACCGACAGGAGGTAGCTGATCTTTGTCTCCTACAAACAGGATTTTTGTTTTTTCCGAAACGGCCAGCATAAGTCTATAAAAAATTTCTAGATCTAACATTGAAGCTTCGTCCACTATGATGAGGTCAGCTCTGATAGGATTACTTGCGTTGTGAAACTGATATTTTGATAGAGGATCGAGCTTTATCAATCTATGAATTGTGTGAGCTTCCAGCTGACACAAACTACTTAATTTTTGCGCGGCTCTACCAGTGGGCGCCGCTAGTTTAACAAGGTATCCTGACGAAGTATAAATATCGGATAAACTGGCTATAACCGTAGTTTTCCCGGTACCAGGCCCCCCTGTTAAAACGCCCAAGTTTGAAGTGTTAATTTTAGAAAAAATATCTCTTTGCTCGGAGCTTAAATTGGGGTTGATTAGATCGAGATTGCAGGTTAAAACGGTATTACTCGAAACCGCTTTTTTTAATTGCTGAGCAACATTTTTCTCGAGATCTGAAATATGACGGAGCTGAGCTAGCTGGGGAGTAATTAAAATTCTGGACTCTGACTCAAGGTTTCTGATTTCTTGCGTAATTAATGTTTCTTTGGACAAGCTTGTCAACTCTTTTACTTTCTCAGTTAGTTTAGCAAGAGGTAATCCAGTGTGGCCCTCCTCGCAAGCCTCCATAAGAGCACTTAAAATTGCTCCTTTTATTCTTCTATTGTCTTCTTCTTTAACCCCCAATTTTTTTGCAAGCGCATCCAATCTTTTGAAGCGATAGCCCGGAAACTCTAGCAAAGTTTTGTACGGATCGGCTAGCACTGCTGAAATGGCTAGAGGACCTTTTGCGGCCCACAAATCTTGACTCGTTTTAAGTCCTATGCCTAACTTAACAAGGTTAAGTATAACTCTCTCTTCGAGATTTAAACTTTGCAATTTTTTCGCCAACTCTCTAGTCACTCTAATGTTCACCTGTGGTATCGCCTTCCAGGTTGAGGTAGACGCAAAGCTCTCTAAAGTTTGGTTAGACTCCCTAAGGAATTGAACTACTCTATGGGCAGTCTTATACCCCAATCCTTTAACTCTCAAGTTAACTAGAAATTTAACAAGGTTTTCTGAAGTGTCAGATCCTAAAGCTTGAAGAATGGAGCCTTTAAAATATGAGCCAAATCTTTTGCTGATTTTGAAATCACCTTCCAAAACAATTAAATCATTTTGCCTTAACTCAGGACAATTTCCCTCTATAATAACCGTAATTAAATCTTCGGAGGCTTTAATTGAAAGTAGCTTGTAAGAAGAGCTATCCGACTTGAAAATTTTTTCAACAGTGCCGGCTAAAATCATCTGAACCTTAGTTTATCGCAGGATATTTTCACTGGGCTATGAAGGGGTAAAACCATGTTGATTTCCGCTTTTTATTCTACTCGATGTAACGGAGTGTAGATCAAAGCTCTCTATATCCAAGGCAACAAATACTTTTCACGTAATAATTTTTTCGCACAAATAAATACTAATTTTCTAAATAAATTGTGGCTGTTAATCAAGCTAAGTTTGGAATTTGCTAACTGTGCCAAAAAAACTTACCAAGGATTCAGGCTTTTTTGCTTGGTTGTAGAAATTATGAATAAGCTCAATTCTTGAGCTGAAACTAGAGATGAGCTCAGCAATAGTGACTAGTGACGAAAATCCGCATACCTTCTGCCTGAAATTTAAAGAAATAAAACCGTCGAAGAGGCTCTGGGGGCGGCATTTAGAAAACTCTTCCTGCAAGTTAAAATCAAATTTTTTAGTTTCTTCTGAAGCGATTTCGTTTATAGTGAAAGGGTCACCAAATTCTCGACCCAAATGAGAAAAGTCTATACAAAGAACAATTAGAGTCTCCGAAAGATTAGTTATTAAATTTTTAAGCGAACTCGTGAATGAGTTAAACTCTGTGTTATTCTTTAAGTCATCGTACTTTCTAAAATTATCAAAAGAAGAGACTATGATGGGAAGGATTTCCAGGTTATCGTGCCACAGAAACTCTAAAAACGGAAGCGCAAGTTCTAAAGAGTGCTCTGTTTTGTGATTTAAAAGATTCTCATAAATAAAGTCCCCCACATCCCGTTCTAGTTTTTGCAGTGCATTCTTTGAAACTTTAAACAGTTTTCCAGGTAAAGACATATCTTTGTTGAGGGCAGTAAAAAGCCTTGAAGAAGGTTTGTGGTCAGTGCCTATCAAAATTACCAGTCTCTTAGCTGAAACTTCTTTGATCACATTTAAAGCCTGGGCGTAAACTATAGCTCCTCGGGCATAATCAATGTGAGGGAAGATAACTACATCTGGATTTGAAAGCTGAAGTGATTGAGTTTCCAGTCTGTTAAGCAAAGTTTTTACATAGAGCCTTCGCTCGTTAGGGTCAGCTGGATATAAAATGCCGGCGAAACAAGCTTCCCTCACTGGGCTATCTCTGAAATTTCGCGCTTGAGCAGCTTTAAGTTCCTGATACTCTTTATTGTCCAGGAGAAAATTTTTTCTAAGTCCCTCCAGAACGTAGTGTGGATCTTGATTAAGGATGGTTTCTAATCTTTCTCGAGGGATTCCCTCCAGAAGATCGCGCAAAAAGCCAGAGAGACTCGCATGAATCAAAACTGGCTGGGGCGACAGCCCATGCAAGCAATTTAGCATAAAGTAATTAGCGCCTTGGAAATTAATCAGCTTAATTTGGAGATCTTGTCTTAATTTGATTAAGTCTTCCACTCTTTTGCGGAGCTAAATTTATATATTTTAAAGCATTCTCTACTTGTTTAGATGTTATTTATTTTTTGCTTTTGGCCTGATAAACGCGTGCTGGCAAAAAGTTTGGAGACCTAGCTTTTACAATAAAGAACTCTCATAGGTTAAGTTTTACAACCTCAACATGGGAGTAAGTTTGATCTGTTGACCAAAATTCGCGCCACGCATTATCTACAAGCAGGGTCAAGCTTTCAGGCAACATTCTCGCACTAACGAACCCGAACTGAAGTTTTTTCTTCAGTATAAACTTAAAAAGCTTAAGTTTGGTCACTTTAAAGTCTTTAAAAAGACTCAGCAATGTAAACTGAGTTTTAATCCAGTTCTAACACGCTTGGTGAAGTTGACGGCCTAGACTTAGAGAACTCTTTAATCAAAGCTAGCAGGTACTTACTTGTTACAACTTTGAGTAAGAATTTTTTAGCCGTTTTGACAGGTTTTTTTGGTTAATAACAATTGCCATTTTGTTAAAAATAATACAGTGTAAACAGCTAAACTAAAATTTAAAATTCAAGATAGTGTCTGCTCAAAAGCTGATTTTGTTCGAGACTTCTTAATTTTTGGGATTTATCTTGCAGTTAAAGCGATTTCAAAACTTTGTTATCGAGACTTAAAGTTTCTCTAAGTTCTCTAGTTAAGCCCCCTTTTTTCCTTAATCTTTTAATAAAGCCGGCAAGACCAATTTTATCTAATGTTCTTAATCCCTGAGCGCTTATTTTTATTCTGATAAACTTTTTAAGCCAAGGCACAAAAACTTTTTTTTTCTGAAGATTTATATTAAAGACTCTTTTTGTACGATTATTTGCGTGACTAACATTGTGCCCGACTTGCCGAATTTTATTGGTAATCAAGCATCTTCTTGCCATGGCTCTTTACTCGAAAAATTTTAGCTCTGTTTTAGTTTAAACTCAAATTCGGCTAGACTAAGGCAAGTTTTAATTTCTTGCAACGCGCCATCAACAGTTTTTACACGCGGAGTCTCTAGTACAAAAGGTATGTTTGTAAAGTCACTTACGGCGAACAGTTTCCCAAAGAACTCGCGTCCTAAGAACCCATCTCCTATGTTTTCGTGCCTATCGATATGAGAGCCTAGAGAGGTTTTGCTGTCGTTAATGTGAATTAATTTAATTGAGTTCAATAAATCAAGAGAGCGAATTTCTGAAATTAGTTGATCAAGATTATTTTTAAGATCATAACCGCTTGCCCACAAATGTTGAGTATCCAGCGCAATACCGATGGCCGGATGATTGCCTAGCATTTGACGAATTTTGGATAAATGCCAAAGTTGCGATCCTACAACATGACTTTTGCCAGCTGAAACTTCTAGTAAAATGCTATTCGGCTTCCAGTCTTGCGCTTTGAGAAGAGTTGAAATGGTTTCAGCCACCCTACCAAGCCCTACATCGATGGGTGCTCCATCTGTTATCGATCCTGGATGGAAAACTACTGCCTCGCCATTAATTTCATGAAGCAGCTCTAAGTAGGCGAGGATAGAATAAATTGATTTTGAAACTAGATCTTTGTTTGGTGATGCAAGATTGATTAGGTAGATTCCGTGAAAAAATAGTTTTTCCAAACTTTTATGATTACATAGTTGAGATAATTTTGAACTAACCTTTTTGGAAAATTTGTTTTTCAGCCACATTTGAGGGGGTGAGGGGTGAACCTGAGCAGTGTTTATAAGGCCTAAGTCGAGAATTTTTAAAACTTTATCAATTCCTTCGGATAGAGTTAAATGAGAACCCAAAAAACGTGGCATATACGGAAGAGTTAAGTTTATTGCAACCTTGATATTTGTTAAAGTATTTAAAAGCCAATGAGAGTTCTCACAGGAATTAGACCGACGGGAAAAATTCATTTAGGCAACTACTTTGGGGCTATTAAACCCTTACTAAGGTTTGCCGATTATGCCGATGTTTTTTTATTTATAGCCGATCTTCATGCTTTGACTGACTTTAACTCTTTGGAAGAGATTAACAAAGCGACCCTTGAGTTGGCGGCGACAATATTCGCTCTCGTTGGGAACAAAAAAAACGTACTTATTTGGCAGCAATCTCAAGTTCCCCAAGTTGCCGAAGTAAGCTATTATTTAAGCTCGTTGGTGGGACATACTTATCTTCAGAAAAGCCATGCATTCAAAGCTGCGACCGCTGATGGTAAAACAATCTCGGGCGCCTTATTTTTTTATCCGGTTTTAATGGCGGCAGATATACTTCTGTTTAACGCCGATATTGTACCTATAGGGGAGGATCAGCTTCAGCATCTTGAGATCTGCAGAGACATAGCAGAGAGGGCTAACAATCGGTTTGGTCTAAAGTTAAAATTGCCTGAACCTCATATTGTTAATTTTGGAAAAGTTGTTACGGGAACTGATGGCAGAAAAATGTCAAAAAGTTACGGAAATACTGTACCTATTTTTTGTAGCCCGGAAGAGTTTCGCCAAATTGTATTTCGCATAGCTACGGATTCTTCCCCGTTAGGATCCAGTTTACACTTAGAGAAAAGTGTTCTTTACGAGTATTTGTTGCTTGTTTTGCCCGAACAGGAGCTTGAGTCTGTAAGAAAAGATTGCCTAGAAGGTAAGATGGGTTGGGGACATGTAAAACAAGTGCTTGTTGAGGCTTTGGTAAATTACTTTGGAGCCTACAGAAAAGTTTACTTAGAACTTATTTCAGATATCTCGCTTTTAAGGACTTTACTGAGGGAAGGAAGCGAAAAAGCAAAAGAGGAAGCCGAAAATGTAGCATGTCAGTTTCGCTCTCTTCTTAGAGTTTGATGTACACCAAGCTTTTAAATCTCGTCAAAGCGACTTGGTCTTTTTCACAGTTTGTTAGATCAAAAATTTTAGTTTTTATAGCGATTTTTGTTTTTGTTTATGCGCTGGATTTGCTAGCTCCATTTTGCATTGGTTACATGCTTAAAACGGTTGCTGAGAAAGGCTTAACAAGCGAAAGCATATATGATGTTGTGCTGTTACTTGGGGCTTTTATGGCAATAAGATTAACTGTAGTGGGTGGGCACCATCTTGCGCGGGTAATCCAGCTTCGGGCAGCTTTTTCCACATATTTTGAGTCCGTACGGAACTTTTTACAAGCTTGCCTGATATTTCCATTGCGGTGGCACTTGAAGAGGCACTCTGGAGAAAATCTTCGACGAATTCATCGCTCTGCAGCGGCAATCGACGCTGTTTTAGCTAACTATATCTGGCAAATTATAGACGGCATAGTAAAAGTGATTTTTGCTTTAAGCGCTTTATCAGTCCTAAGCCCAAAAGTTGGATTTATAGTTTTGGTAACTTCTTTCGTTAGTTTGAATTTCATGTTGTTCTTCAACAAGCAAATTTTGATTTGCATTAAAGCAATGAACTTTTTCTGGGAGAAAGTGGATAAGCTTCTAGTTGACACATTAAACAATATAATCACTGTTAAAATGCTGAATTTAGAGAGGCCTCTAATTGCAAGGGTAGTTAAAGCTAGGGACGAAGGAATTAGCATCTACAAAAAGCTTTCCAAATTTATGGAGCTCAAATGGGGTTCAATAGGTATTGGTTTTGTGTTTATGACAGCCTTATCGATTTTTGTGTACCTGTACGATTTAAAAAATTCCGGCAAAGCTGTTGATATTGCATTAATTTATGTCTTAATGGATTACTTGAATAGGATAAATCAAGCCATTTCAAGTTTTACCGGCTACTACAGCGGGTTGCTGGAAAGCGCTACCAATTTTGAAGAAGGTTTTGAGATGTACAGCGAGTCGAAGGCTTTTGAGACACAATCCAATGTGCCGGCTAATAACATTTTGGCTGGAAATCTTTTTATTAAGCAACTTTCTTTCAGATATACACTCACTGATATGACGGGCATTGATTGTAGTAATCTTTTAATTTTTGAGGGAGAAAAAATTGCGATTGTAGGCCCAAGCGGAAGCGGAAAATCTACCTTTCTTAAATGTTTGGCGGGAATGCTGGAGCCTCAATTAGAAGAGGTATATTTACATAATCAGCCTATAAAACTTGCTCAGTTCTCAAAAAATGCCCTGCTCTTACCGCAGGAGCCAGAACTTTTCTCTGACACCATCTTATTTAACCTTGTATTTAATGAGGAAATTCCTTCTTATCTTATTGAAAAAGCATTAAGTTTGGCTCAGATCGACGATTTAATAAAAAGATTGCCTCAAGGTTTGCTTACGGATTTAAGCCATCATGGTTTGTCCGTGTCTGTGGGTGAAAAACAGCGACTTGCTTTAGCAAGAGGCTTCATAAAGGCTCATAAAGTTGACTTTCTGTTGTTAGATGAACCAACATCCAGCGTTGATCCGATAACAGAGAGAGAGATTTTCAAAAGGATGCTTTCTTATTTTGCCTCAAAGACTATTTTATGCGTGGTGCATAGGTTAGGGGTCGTTAATTACTTCGACAAAATCGCCGTGGTTGAAGGTGGGCAGCTTGTAGAGTATGGCAGCTTTCAGGACTTAATTGAGTTGAAAGGAACTTTTTTCAATCTATGGCGAGATTTTGCGAATTTATCGACGGACAGACCTATCTTGGTGTAGTGACCCTGCCTCCCTGATTTCTTTGAGAATATCCCTCAAAAGTAGAATTTTTGTCCTGGTATCTAAGGAATTGTTTACAAGCACGAATTTTTGACCGTTTAGCTGATATTTAGAGGCAAAGACTCTCCACGAGGGTCCAGTGTAAGGTCTTTCAAGCTTCAAGTTAAAGCCAAATTTAGCAAGTTCGGCTTTCAATCTTTTTAGCTCTTCCCTTTGTTTCATATAGCCCGATTTGAAAAGATTTTTTGAATAAGTTATCATATAAAGCCTTAAAATGAAAAAGCCTGATTTGCATACTCTTAAAAAAAAGCTTCAAGGCTTTGGTGAAGTTGGCTTGCAGATTCTGAAGAAAGTTAGAGTAGGAGCTCGGGTTAGGGTACACCATTTCGTGATAGAGGGAAACAGAAAACGAATTCAGGTTTTCGAAGGTATAGTGATAGCTATTAAGAAGCCCAACAATCCCGATGGTAGCTTTGTAGTTCGCAAGGTTTCCTTTGGCGTAGGTGTTGAAAAGACCTTTCCAATTAACTCGCCTAATATTGCGCAAGTAGAGGTTCTTAATTACTCTAAAACAAGGAGGGCTAAGCTCTATTTTCTAAGAAGCGCGGTTACGGCAAAAAGCCAGAAGCGCTTAAAATTGACTTTCAAGAACATTGAGGAAGAAAGCTTACAACAAGAAAGTACAAAAGAAGAAACTGTTACAGAAAGTAATATCGAAACCTAAATTACATCAGCAGCTTATTAATAACCATCAGAGCATTTTCAGTTGCGCAATTTTATTTTAGTAAAAATGTTTTCTGTGGCTCAGGCATTTTATTAGCTGAAAAAGGTTTGTTTTGGGAAGTTGAACCTATATTTAGTAGGAGCTGCCTCAAAAACAGAGGACTGACTAAAATACGGATCTAACTTATTAATTTTGCACTTACTCTCCTAGTAATGCGGGTTAAATTCGAATTTAGTCTTAAATTATTTTAAGCTTTCAGTTTCATGTCTAATGATGGGTTGCTGACAACTCCATTTAGTACTAGCAGCCCCAGTTTTGTGTAAACTTCACGAATGCTAATTGTTTTAGGATCGATCTCATCAGGATCTGCGAACTCGGGATGGTACTTCAACATATGTTCTAGAACTAATTTGTCATGCTCACTTTTAGCTAGCAGCCTAAAAATTGCCTCTCCAATGACAGCATAGTCTTTTATTCCCCATTGAATTGCTTGTTCGATAAATTGGCCTGCTGTTAAAAGTTCCTCCGGGGCAGGAGGTCTTTCAAATTCGTAGGAACCTTGCGCAAACCTTGTTAACTCAGCAAGTTTCACCAAATTGCTTACTATTTTAGGGGAACAGTATTGAGATAAAATTTTCAACTCTAACTTAGGATCAAGGTAACTCATTTTTATCGGAAAAACTCTTCTCATTAAGGCATCATCTATCTTACGGTTGAAATTTTTTGTAAAAATCAAGAGTAAGTTTTCAATTTTTGCGGAAATAGGAGATCTGCTCTCAAGCCAAATTTTGGCATCCTGTATTGGACCCAAAAAGAATGTGTCTATCGCGGGATCAGCTTTGTCTAGCTCATCGATTAGCAAAATAACAGGCTTCTCTTGACTCATCAGGAAAACCTTGGACAAAACCCCTAAATTTATTATTTCAGTGTCTGAAACTCCATTTAAAGCCATGGCTTTTGCCAAACCCAATGTTGAGGGCGCTTCAATTAGATTGGAAAGAGGCATATTTGCATAACATGAGAGCGTCACAAACTCTGCTCCTGTAACTTTAGCAAGGCTCTTTGCGAAGAAGCTTTTTCCACAGCCAGATGGCCCCTCTAACAACAAAGCTCTTACTTTGTCTTGGTTTGTGTTTAAGAACAAGCTAATTTGAAGAGCAAGATTTTCAGGGCAAATATAACCTACCTCCTCAAGCTTTTTAACTAAAGTTGAAGGCTTTGAAACTCTTTTTAGAGTTACTTCTTCATCAAAACTTTGATCATTTTTGTGGGAGCCAGAAGATTGTAGTTGCACCCGATCAAGCCTGAAAATCTTTTTTTCACTGTCCTGCACAACATAAAAGTCAAAAAAATTCCCAATATGGTTCAGAATTTTTGAAATTTAGACCTTGAAATGAGATACTTTTAACTAATTCAATGCGGAACGGTTTAACTACAAAGGGATTATCGAGAATTGAGTGGGCAGGCAGGGAGATGCTTGTCTTAAATCATATCAAAAAACGCTTTAGCGAGCAAAAACCTTTAAAAGGTTTAAAAATAGGGGGATGTTTGCACATTACTGCAGAAACTGCAAATTTAGCATTGTGTTTGCAAGCAGGTGGAGCTGAAGTATTTCTTTGCGCTTCTAATCCCTTAAGCACTCAAGATGATGTTGCTTCAGCTTTAAGGGAGGAGTTTGAGATACCTGTTTTTGCAAAAAAATTTGACTCGAGAGATGAGTACTACAAAAACATAGAGCGAGTGTTAATGCAAAATATTGATGCTTCAATAGATGATGGCTGCGATCTTGTCGTGACGGCTATCGAGAACTGGTCTAGATGGGGTAAAAATCTAAAGTTTGGGACTGAGGAGACAACTACGGGTGTACAGAGGCTTAGAAGTCTCGAGAGATCTCAAAATTTAAAGTATCCAGTTATAGCTGTTAATGACTCTAAAACTAAGTACCTGTTCGACAACCGATACGGAACTGGCCAAAGTGTCGTAGACGGGATTTTGCGAGCTACAAATTTTCTTTTAGCTGGCAAAAATGTTGTGATTTGCGGTTTTGGATGGTGCGGCAAAGGCATAGCCAAGAGGCTACAAGGTCTTGGGGCAAGGGTTACGGTTGTAGAAATAGATCCGATAAAAGCTTTGGAGGCTTATCTTGAGGGTTATAATGTTTGTAATTTGGAAAGCTCTTTGCCCCAAGCAGATATAGTTGTTACAGCTACGGGAAACAAAAATGTAATTGATGCAAAACATTTCAACCTTCTAAAAGACGGAGTTGTGCTTTGCAATGCTGGTCATTTTGATATAGAGATCAACATTAAGGCTCTAGCTTCTGTGGCCAATAAGAGGCCGGTTGAAGGAAGGACTGAAGTTGAGGAGTATGATTTGGAAGGCAAAACGGTATTTGTTTTAGCAGAAGGAAGGTTAGTAAACTTAGCGTGCGCGGAGGGACATCCATCTTGTGTTATGGATTTAAGTTTTGCTAACCAAGCTTTGGCGATTGAGTATTTAGCTTTTAACCACCAAAATATGGAGCCTCGGGTTTATGTGTTACCAGAAGATCTAGATTCCCAAGTAGCGGCAATCAAGGTCAAAAGTTTGGGGCTAGGGTTAGAAGAGTTGAGTGAAGAACAAAAGGAGTATTTACAAGCATTCAAGTATGGAACATGATCTTTTCCTGCTTGTTTTTAAAACAAAGTTATGCTAGAAATAACGGGTGCTACTGATTAGTAATTTAATATCTCGTGAGTTATGAGTTTTATAAATTTGTTCACTTAATCTCACTTTTAGTTCTAAGCGTTTTCTCGACCTATGGATTCATTTTTAGGCTTTTCTCCGGAGAATTAGAGGGAGCTAGGAGGACGTTGTTTATCAGATTTTATATGATAGCTTTGCTTCTTTTCTTGGTGTCTGGTTTTGGGCTTCTGGCAAAACTGGGAATCTTTAGCATAGCGGATATGCCTTTGGCAATGTGGTTAAAAATAGGTGTGTGGTTTATGCTCGGATTCTTCCCCTCAGTAATAGCCCGAGGCTCTCTTGTTGTTGTTAAAGCTTCCGGCTGGGTTTTGATAATATTAATTATCTTAAACATCTATCTTGGGTCCTTTTGGAGAACCTTTTGAGGTTACACCGTGAATAAGAGTGAATTCATTCAAGTATTTAAGCAAAAGCTTGCAGAAAAAAAATTTAAAAATTTTGATCCGAATGAAGCTGGAACGATTCTAGATCTGTTTGTAGATTTCATTACCCAGGCTTTGCAGGCCAGAAATAGAGTCGAGTTTAGAGGTTTCGGGGTATTTGAGCTAAGACCTTATAAAGGGTACAATGGAATTAATCCCAAGACAAAGGCTCCTATTAAAGTAGGGGGTAAGTCGAATCCATTTTTCAAGTGTGGCAAGAATTTGTCCAATGCGCTGAAAGGCGATAGCTAAAGCTGCTACTTTGTTATTAAATTCTATCAATCAAACAAAGTTATTAAATTTTCCTAATCACACAAATTATTTGGTTTAACCTAAATTTGTTGGCTTTTTGTAACTTCGATGTTTTTAGGTTCCATATAACAATGACCTCTTAAAACGCCACCTTTCTCAACGGACAGAGAGGAGCATCTTATGTTGCCTATGATTTGGCCTGTACTAGTGATATGAACATGCCCTCTCGCTGTTACCTCCCCCATTACTGTACCGCTAACGCTTAAATCTCCTACGTCCAAATCTGCATTTACAACGCCAGTTTGCTCAACTACAACTAATTGCGAAGCACTTATGAATCCTTTAATTTCTCCTCCAATGACCACGTCTGAGTCAAAAGTGAGTTTGCCTTCAATGAAAGTTCCTTCACCGAAAACCGTGTTTTTTTCCCTTACAACGACTACTTGTTGTTGAATTGGAAGGTCTGTAGATTGCTTATTTTCATCATGATCACCAAAACCAGCTTTCCAAAATCCCATGCTATTATATAATTAATTATAAGTATACCCTCGCTAAAAAGTTAATCAATACTAAAATGGTTTTTATTCGAGTTTTGATTTTATCCTTAATATTGGCTTTTGCTTACGTTGAAGCAGATGTAAAAAAAGGATCCCCAAAAGTGAAAACCGGCAACACCAAGAGCGTCCAAGCCAACAGCGGTAAAGTTAATAAAAGTTCAAAATTTTCCGCAAAAAACGGCAAATCAAGCATTCCAACTCACGGCAAAAAATTTAACCATCGTTATATTGTTCCTGTGTATTATGATCAACGTATCGATTTTAAATTAATTCCCTCAAGAGCCAAAACTTCCATAAAACTTGGAGGGGTGCCTACGGCAATTTCATTCTTGCGAGGAGTTTATTATGTTAAAGACTCAAGCGACAGAACCATTGTTTTAACGCTAGATGATCGAATTCAACGCATTTTGGAAAAAGAAGCGGAGATTATAAATGCCCCTCATATTGCGTTGGTAGTTATGGATGTTAATACTGGTAAGATTTTGGGTTACGTAGGCAGAAGCATAAGCATACCAAACCCAATTAATCATAATGGGTTCAGGGCTGCATCTCTCTTTAAGATTGTCACTGCGGCCGCGGCTTTTGATTTCAAGTTGCTAAGACCTGATGACAGGATTTTCTTTCGGGGATCTTTGTACGAATTGTCTCCTGCTAACTATTTCCCCAACCCTCAGCTAGACTCTAGGTCTATGGCGGCAGATTTAGGTCTTGCTAAATCCGCTAACCCTGTTTTTGGAAGGATTGCTCTGAATTTTTTGAATCCAACTTTTCTTAACTTTTATAGCGATCGATTTGGTTTTAATTGGAAACTGAATGCAGATTTTGAGCTTAAGGAGAGTAGGGCTTTTATTCCTGAGAACGATTTTGATTTTGCGCGCACAGCAGCTGGATTTGGGAATGTTTTTGTTACCCCCATACATTCGGCAGGTCTAATTGCTGCGCTGGCCAACAAAGGTAGGCTGATGAGACCTTCTTTGATTGAAGCTGTTGTGGATTCTCGAGGCCAAATAATTTACACCTTTGAAAGTGCAGCATTAAGTCAGGTAGTCTCAAAATCGACTGCGTCCGAGTTGCTGAGCTCCTTAGCCTTGACTCAAAGTGAAGGTACTGCAAAGAAAGCTTTTGCGGGATCCCATGTAGCTCATCTAGTTGCCGGCAAAACAGGAACTTTAAGCAATGATGATCCCAAAGGCTTGCTGCTATCCTACGTTGCTACTTTCCCACTTCCTGATCCCAAATTTGCTTTAAGTGTAATAGTGGTGGGGGCTACAGATCCTGCCTCGCGCGCCTCTTACGTAGGAAGAAGGATTATTGAACAGATTATGTTAAGATAATCAAGATTGACGCGCAGATATGGAGATTTTTTTGTTTAATACCCTAGGAAGAAAGTTGGAGAAGTTTGAACCGCTCGAGGAGGGAAGAGTCGGAATTTACTGCTGCGGCCCCACAGTTTATCATTTTGCTCATTTAGGAAATTTTCGCTCTTATTTATTTCAGGATGTTTTAGTGAAATTTTTGAGAAAATTAGGCTACTCTGTGAAGCATGTAATGAACATCACAGATGTGGGCCATCTGGTTTCTGACGCTGATGAAGGCGAAGACAAGATGGTACTAGCTGCTAAAAGTGAAGGCAAAGAGGTTCTCGAGATTGCTGAGTTTTACACGAGAGCTTTTTTTGAGGATGCAGCTAAACTAAATATTGCCCGACCTGATATTGTTTGTCGGGCTACTGAACATATAGATGATATGCTTAATTTAATAAAAAGATTGCAGGAAAAAGGATTAGTTTACGTTGCTGGTGGGAATGTTTATTTCGATACCTCTAAGTTTCCTAATTATGGACGGCTGAGGGGAGAGAGGTTCAAGGCAGCCGAAGAGTTTTCAAGGGTTGATTCGGATCCAAACAAAAAGAACCCTGAAGACTTTGTGCTTTGGTTCACTAAATCGAAGTACGAAGGCCATTTACTTTTATGGGATAGCGAGTGGGGTAAGGGCTATCCGGGATGGCATATAGAATGCTCGGCTATGGCAATGAAACACTTGGGAGAGAGCTTCGATATTCATTGCGGTGGAGTTGACCACATTGAAGTTCACCATACCAATGAAATAGCTCAATCCGAGGGTGCAACGGGCAAGCCTTTTGCTAAATACTGGTTGCATAATGAGTTTGTGTTGTTTAACAACGATAAAATGTCAAAAAGTAAGGGCACCATCGTTTTGGTTAAAGACATTGAGGATGACGGCTTTAGTCCGCTTGATTATAGATATTTAACTTTAACTGCGCATTATCGCAAGCCGATTAATTTCACCAAAGAAGCGCTTGAAGGAGCAAGAAGTGCAAGAAGAAATCTAGTTATGTCAGTTGCCTTGGAGGTGGCCAAGCAGGGGTTAGACTTAACGAGTTTAAACTCGTTTAGATCATCTTCTTTTGTTGGCTCAAATGACTTCTTTGCTCCCCTAGCCAAAGATATTAACACCCCAGAGTGTCTTTCGCTTGTTTGGGAGGCAGTCAAAACTAGCCCAGCCCCTGTGGAAAAGATTTTTGAAGTTGACCAAGTACTGGGACTTCGTTTACTTGAGACTGTGTCTCAAGCCTTATGTGTAGACGAAGAGTTCAATCGAATTGCCAATCAGAGAAAAGAAGCAAGAGCTAAGAAAGATTATAGTAAGGCAGATCAGTTAAGAACAGTTTTGATTCAAAACGGTTTTGAGGTCTTTGATCTCCCCTCAGGTCAGCAATTGCTTTTGAACACTAACTTTGTGTAGAGTTTTTGAAAATTTTTGATCTTGTTTTATGAAAAAGGTAGCACTGATAACAGGAGGAAGCAGAGGAATAGGTAGAGGAATAGCAGAAGCTTTATCCGCAAAAGGATTCTTTGTAGTTATAAATTACAGTTCAAGCTCTGTTGAGGCTGAAGAATTTGTGGCGCGAGACCCAGAGAATAGATTTGCGGTAAGATTTGATGTCTCTGATCCTTTAGAAATTCAAAAAGGGTTTGATGAGCTCGAAAAAAAATCAATGAGCCCAGATGTTTTGGTCAACAACGCAGGAATTACCAAAGATAACCTTTTAGTTCGGCTATCCTACGAGGACATTTTGAAGGTTTTAAACACAAATTTATTGGGGGCTATTTTATGCTCCAAATTAGCTCTAAAGAGTATGCTTAAACGTAGATGGGGCAGGATTGTTAACATTTCAAGCGTAGTTGGACAGATGGGCAACGCTGGGCAGTGCGCTTATGTAGCTAGCAAAGCTGGCTTAATTGGTTTTACAAAGGCTTTAGCCAAAGAGGTGGCCTCTAGGGGTATTACAGTAAACTGTTTAGCTCCTGGATACATAAAAACTGCTATGACCGCTGGTCTAGACCCAGCTGTGCAAGAACAGATGTTAAAGTTAATACCTATTGGTAGATTTGGTACAGTTGAAGATGTTGCTAACTGTTGTGCTTTTTTATGCTCTGAAGAAGCTGCGTATATAACGGGAGCAACTATTAATGTGAACGGCGGATTATATATGTAGGCCCGAAAAGCTAAGTAGAAACATTCGCTTAGTAGTAATTTTAGAAGCAAAGGTTTTATTTTTTGGAAATTAAGATAGAAAGGGTCTCGAATGGAGCTAAAAAAGAAAACTGATACGCAAGTATCTGCTCGAACTCTCTCGCAAGACTCTCTTGAGGCCTTAAAGGCTGCTCTAAAAGAACAACCACAACGAAGCTCCCAAAGGGTTTTAATTAACTCAACGCAGGCTTCGAGGGTTAACAGGTCTTTGAGGAACCAGGCCATTAATCGAAGATTAAATCAAATTAGGAATCAAGAAATAGTTAGGCAGCTAAATAGAGTTTATCAAGACAATAACAGGACAGCTGTTGGAAGAACAAATGGGATTAGAGCCCCGATCCAAAGTAATCAAAGAAAGCCGGTTCTTGATCCCAAATCAAAAGAGCTTGCGGATTACTTGGCTCAAAATGAATCTTTAGAGGGTTTAACTTTAGAAGAGGCACTTCAAAAAAGAATTGAAAGTCTACAACGGGTCAAGAAAGACTTTGACCCCGATAGAGATCCTTTTATTGAATTAGGATCTTTGGGGGGAGATTTTTCTGTTGATTTAAGAAATGCTCAGTATTTAAGCAATCTGTCTCCGGTTCAAGCTCTAGTTTCATTGAATTTAAAAGAGTTACTGCGTCAACCCGAGCTTACTTCGGATGAGTCTTTTTTGCAAAACCTGGCAGCTTGGCTTCAAAGAAAGAAAAGAACACGTAAGTACCTGGATGAGAGCGATTTGTTGGAGTTGATTTTAATTGAATTTTACCCGATTTTGTTAGCGGCTTTAACCAAGATATTCTCTAGAGGCGTCAGCGAAGAAGATGTTTCCACAGAGATGCTTTCTTTTAATGGAGAGCTTGTTCAGATTATGAGGGCCGCCTCGGATAGCGCTCACCCGTCCCATGAAATATTAAAAACTGTTCAAGCCGTCTGTCAGTATACGGACGTAGTGAAATGGGATGATTTAGATGTAATTTAACTGATTTAACGAAATGAAAAATCGTCGACACTCGTTTGAGGAGCTTTTAAAAATTGAACTAGAAGGTTGGTGCTATGGACTAGCTAACTATCCAGGCCAAGTTCATATAAATCTAATTAATCGAATTGCTGAAGAGCTACAGCCCACATTTCGAAGAGCCATCAATGAGGGAATCCGATTTGATCTAGTTAAGTTAGCCGCCAAATTTGCAAAAGCCGCAAAGTATCAGGTCGATGAAAAAGAAATTTTGGTAGCTTTTGTTTTACAGCTTCCTCCAGAGGAGGATTTATTGGAAGAAGAGCTGGAATTGCTAGAATCTATTTTGGGGAGAGTAAAAACCGTTTTTCCCGAGATAGATGAGATCATAAACTTGGGTCGAAAGCTTTCGAGCGTTCTCGGGGAGGATTTCTAGATTGTCACTGTCGAGAGTGGGGGATTAAACTTAGTATTGCGATAAGGCTTTTACCTCATTGTCAACGAGCGAGAAGACACTAGGAGAGAAAATTTTGCAACCTGAGAGGCCCATGGATGCCACTCCCACAACTTTAAGCGACTCTTCATACTGCAGCAAAGGCAAGCCTGAGCTTCCTTTGCAAATTGGAGATATTAGGCTATAACTTAACAACGAGAAGGGTTCAGTAACAAAGAAAGTCCTTACTTCAATGATCGCTTTCGCTGTGTTTGAAAAGTAAAGCAAGGGTAAAGAAAAGTTAACTTGAGCGAGTTCAAGCCATGTCGGAAACTTTTCGAATGTCCGAATTATGGCAAAATCTGGGAGTCCTACCTTAAATAACTCTTTTAAGAAATCCGCCTCTGAGCAACTTAGTCGTTTTAAACAGTTAAAAAAACCCAAGGAAAATTTGCTGAAAAACTGAGAATGAAAGTCGATTGAACGAACCTTGTATAGGTCGGTTCCGTCCATTAAATCAAAATCTCCGTCCATAAACACTACACAGTGAGCGGCGGTTAGGATTCTGTCTGAGCCAATTTTAACTCCATAACAAGAAGTTCCGTTTTTGCCATGGATAGAAACAAGATTATCTGTCAGCTCTAAGATCGAAATGACTGAGGAGTTTTTACACCCAATGAACAAAGCCAACAAAGTTAGGGCAACCCAAACTTGTATTTTTTTCTTCTCCACAGTTTGGCTAGGTAGTTACGAGTTATATTACGGTTTATATGTTTTAACAAGTATAAGAGTGCAACTGGAGCTAGCCACCTTAAAGCTGGGGAATAAAAATTGAGAGGGGCGCTAAATTCCACTGCTTTAATAAGCAGTTTAGTTGCGGCACTACCGGCAAACCAAAGATAATCTGTTCTAAAGACCAAATTTTCAATTAATCCCAAAAGAGGAAGCGCAGTCGAGGCAAGAGACAGAGGGAAAGCAAAAAAAAGATTGAAAAAAATCCAAGATGCTTTTGGTTCTGTTTCGGTAAAAAAACTCAAAGCTAAACCTGAAAATATGGATGCTAAAATTGTTGCAAGTAAAGGTCTATGCAGCCCGCTTATTAGGAATCCCAACAATGCAGAGAAAGTTAATAGAAAAGACAAGCTAAACTGCGCACCAGGCTCAATAATGCAAACAACATAAGCGGAGGCTAAAAGAATATTTACTTTAAATTTAAAAAGTTGGTTGAATACATAAAAAATTAAGAAACACAAGGCCCTGATGATCGGTTTGTCAGCGCCTGCTATAAAGGCGTATAACGAAGCAAGTGTTATTACTAAAGCAGCTTCGAGAAAAGCAAATTTGACTGACGTCAAGCCGCTTAGATACCTTAACTTACGGCTGAAGTTTAAAGCCAAGACTGCTACAACGCTTAGCTGATACCCTGATACAACCAGAAGATGGTAAAGCCCGGTTTCACGAAATATTTTATCGGTTTCTTTTTTCAAGTCTGTGGGATACCCTATCGAGGTACTTATTAAAATTGGTTTTGTTCCGAAGTAATCCTTAAACTGCAAAAATCTCGAAATTGCAGCTTTCTTTAGTTTTTCTAAAAGCGCGTAGATCAAATGCGGTTCACTAGTAGAGTTGAGGATTGAGTAGTTGCTAACAACGCAAAAATGTCTTACGCCTTTTATAGCGGTGGTGACAAAAAAGGAAAAAGGAAGCAAAGATTTGTTAATTAATTTGCATTTTGCTCTTCCAACAATTAAAGACTGGTTGCCAAGATTTGAAGCTCTATGATGAAGCCTCAGGGATAGCACAACTAGCTGGCCATTTACTTGACCTAGGCCGGTTATTATGCCCTTTTTGTAGATTGGATTGAGTGATATTACTTTAATTTGGCTAGGTTGGCTTAAGTTAAGCTCTCTTGAAGAGCCGTCGGCTTGAGATATAAAAACTGTTAAATAGCCCAGAAATATTGATACCAGCAAAAGTTGTATCTGGGCGAAATAGAAAAAGGGAACGCAGAGTAACAAAAGCCAAGGTTTCACTTGGCAGGCTAAATACTGGCCAAAAGACCAAGCAACAAATGCCAAAAAAGGCTGTACTTCCTGAAAAATTCTTTTCAAAGGTCAATCTCTGCTTCTTTAATCGATATTATTGAGGTTTTGTTTAGAGATTTTGAAAATCGCCACTTTCTATGGTACAGTAACCCTTATGTCTGTCAATGACTTGGTAGCGGATGCTCTTACCCGTATCAGAAACGGATGTTTGGTGGGCGCCAAGTCGGTTTCGGTACGATGTTCAAAGCTTGTTATGAGTATTTTGAATGTTCTAAGGCAAGAGGGCTTTATTCAGGACTATAGCGAAGGTAAGGATAAGTCTGAAGTGATCGTTTACTTAAAGTACCTTAGAAATGGCAGACCTGTTATAAACGAAATTAACTTAGTTTCAAAAAGAAGCAGTAGAGTATATGTTGGCAGCAAGGAGATTCCAAAAGTTGCCAGAGGCTTGGGGGTAGCAATTCTCTCAACAAGCAGCGGTGTTTTAAGTGACCAAAAAGCAATAGAGCTAAACGTAGGTGGCGAATTAATTTGTACAGTGAGGTAAAATATCATTTAATTAACGAGCATGATAGGGAGTGGAAAAATTAAATTAAAACTAAGAAGCTTTGATTACAAACTACTTGAAAAATCGTGTCAGGATATTCAAAGTATTGTTAAAAGAACCGGCGCTAAGCTAGTAGGGCCAATTCCTCTCCCGACTAGAAGGCGCTTGTTTACCATTCAAAGGTCAACATTCGCAGACAAGAAAAGTAGAGAGCAGTTCGAGTTAAGGATAAGTTCTAGGCTGCTGTATATCTTGGAGCCTAACTCTAGTACTTTGGATGAGCTAGGGAACCTGGAGCTTCCAAGCGGGATAGATGTTGAAATTAAAGTATGACCATCTTAGCGCTTTTTTAGAGTTTATCTAAAATTTAAATTTGTTTTAGTTCTGATACCTGATTTTAAACTGATTTAAAGCTGACTCGTTTTTAATTAAATTGAACGTTTGTTAAGATACAAGACATTTTTGAATTTTTTTTTAGATCTATTTTCTTCATTTCTAGTAAAAATAGTGATCGATTATATGACGCTGGCCTAAAATGCCTTACATTCAGCGCAAGAAATTATACAAGCTAACAAAATATTAAAAATTTCAAGCATAGACGATGAAACTGAGAAACAAGTTTGTGTTCAAGTAGAAGAAGCAGGGCTGTGAGTGGGATATGAAGCGTATATAAGAAGCGTCTTTTAAAGTAATAGCTGAAGTGCGAGTTCGGTGAATTGGTCTAACTGCTGGAGGGCACAAAATTCAGAAAAAAGTGGAAGGATGATGGGAGGGAAAGGATCAATTAAAGTAGAGAAAAAGTTAGGTTAGAATTTAGGTAGACCAAGACTAATACAAGCGGGAGAGAACAAAAAATCGAAACTAAAATTAACAAGAGTCAAATTACCGAGAAAATTAGAGCTCTAGTAAGATTAGTTAGCCGGTTTGCTATCTCAAGTTGGCTAATTTCAAAGCGCTGGCTTGAAAAAACATTTTAATTTGTTTTTGGGTTATCTATCAGTAAGAGGAGCTCCAGCTGCCTTGTTCTTAAGAGAGTTTGGGTAATTGATTTCGATTGTAGCTTTGTTTACAGTTTATGGAAAGATATCTTTCTAATTTTTTGTTTTTGTAGACAGTCTGCAAGTTTATCAAGCACTAATAACCAATATTGACCACAGTTGATATGATTTAGCTTTTAGGTGATAATTTAAGATCCAGATGATGTGGTGCGAGTTTATTGGCAGAAAGATAGGCTGCTCCAGAGTTTTTCTAGATGACGGGAGGGCAATTGCTGTCACTTTAGTGAAAGTGGATCCTTGTGCTGTTTTAGGGGTTAGGAGTCAAGAAAAGGATGGTTATCAAGCTGTCCAGGTGGGGTTAGATCCAAAAGATCTCTCTAAGTTCAATAAGCCTTTAAAAGGGTTTTTTTCAAAAGCTGGTCTTGGAGGGTTCAAGGTAGTAAGGGAGATAAAGTTTCCCACCGATTTGGTAAGTCCAGGAAGTTATATTGATTTTTTTGAGTTTTTCAACGAGAACGATAAAGTGAATGTTACAGGAACATCGAAAGGTCGTGGTTTTACGGGGGTTTTAAAAAGGCACAACATGTCGGGGCCGCCAGCTACAAGAGGTACTCACGAAGCAAGAAGGAATGTGGGAAGTATCGGTTGCAGAAAGTATCCTGGTAAAGTGTTCAAAGGCAAAAGGTTGCCAGGTCGATATGGGTGCGAGGGCGTTACGGTCAGAAACCTTAAAATAGTCAGACTTTTAAGGTCTGAAAATGTGGTGGCAATATCAGGAGCAATTCCGGGGCACCAAGGGTCCCTTGTTAAAATCTCCAAGCAGTTAAGTTCTATGGATAATTTAAAGAAGGAGTCTTCCGTGAGAGCTTGATGAAAGATTTAGTAAATCATTAAAAAAATTAGTTCTATGAGCAAAAGTTTAGTTTATGAAGTGTATGAGTATTTTAGGGCAAGACAAAGAAAAGGGAACCACGCCGTTTTAAACAAGCGACGCATGGAAGTAAGCGGGAAAAAACCCTGGAGACAGAAAGGAACAGGTAGGGCAAGAGCAGGCTGTGCCGACTCACCTTTGTGGGTAGGGGGAGCAGTGGCTCATGGTCCGCAGCCTCGAAGTTACGCTTTTCATTTGCCTAAAAAGAAAATTAAAAAAGCTACACTACTCCTCTGGGAAGATTTCAAGAATAAAGGGGATGTGAAGCTAGTTTCTGAAAGTGAGTTGGTAGAGGATCCCAGAAAAACAAAAACTTGGTCAAAACTTCTAAATGAAAAATTTGGAAATGTAAAATCGGTTCTGATAATTTTTAATAGCGACAAGGAAAAATTGTTTAACGATGCTAAGTTAGGGATTAGAAATTTAGAGAATGTTCAGCTTATTGAAAAAAGATGTCTATCTGCTAAACACTTACTTTGGGCTCAAAAGTGTCTTATAATAGGAAAGGACTTTGACCGGGTTTCAGCTTAGCCAAAGATGGGATCATATAAAGATTGCGATATTATTAGAAGATTGATAGTTAGTGAGAAAAGCCTAAAAAGTGGTTTTGGTGGCAGAGTAATTGTTTGTGAGGTTTTAAAAAGCGCAAACAAACAGTGTATTAAGGAGGCTGTAGAAAATCTATTTGAAGTTAAAGTCGAAAAAGTTAGAACTTTAAACATGCCTGCTAAGAAAAAATTTGCAAAGGGTAGAGTTGGTTTTAAACCGGGTTACAAAAAAGCCTATATTACCTTGAAAGAAGGGTACTCTTTGCCAGAGCTTAGTATTTAGTTAGAGAGTTTTGTTCAACTCGGCTTTAGTTTCGAATGATCGTACTCTGGAAACTTCGGGGTGGCTAGTTTTACTTAAAGGGGTATATAAGGTGTTTAAGAAGTTTCAAAGACTTTGAGAGCCTTTTAATGAAAACATTGTTCAAGTGCTAAAGGGTTGATTGGGCGAGCTGTTTCCAATTTCGATTGATTTTTTTCGAGGCGTCTTTAACCGTAGTTTTGCTTGTCTGAACTACACTAAAATAGCCCTTATGGAAAAAGTAGTTGGTTTTAAGCGTATAGAGTTAAAGGAAGGAGTTATAGTGTTGAACTGTATTTTAGCTTCAGGCAGGGAGGTAGGGTTTAGCTTAGATGCAAATTTTGCTGAGGAGCTTAAGGATTTGATAGCTAGGGCTGTAAAACCAGTAGTGGATTTAACTTCACCGGTAAAACTAAATATCGGTTGTGGAAAAGTGAAATATCCAGGATGGTTAAACATTGACATTGAACCTGGAGCAGATCTTGTTTTAGATGTTAGGCACGGTTTGCCGTTTGAAGATAATTCGGTTGATTTTATCTACAGTGAGCATTTTTGGGAACATCTAACCTTGAACGAAGCTGAGACTGTTCTGAGAGATTTTTTTAGATGCTTGAAAACTGGCGGAGTAGTTAGAATCGCAACTCCGGATCTGGATTACTTGATTCAAAAATACCTTTCGGACTGGAAAAATCAGGCGTGGTTACGCCTCCCGGAGTATAGTTTCATCTCGAGCAGGGGGTTAATGTTTAATATTAGTTTTTACTCTTGGGGTCACAAATACATTTATAATGAGGAAGATTTGCGCAATCAGCTTTCCAAAGCCGGGTTCAAACAAATATCTAGATGCGAGTTGGGGTCAAGCACCCACCCTGAACTTTGTAATTTGGAAACTCGAGAAGAATCTAAGCTGATATTGGAGGCTGTAAAATAGAAAACAGCATTTGCATACCCGCATCTCCCCTTTTCTATCAGTAGGTGTATGCCTAAGTTCGATAAAATAATTTTCAAAAACAGTAATCAAAGCTTTTAGCACAAGAACAAATTAGCATAAGAACAAACTAGATGGTTAGCTGATAATAAATTACGTTGTAAGTTCCTTAGATACTTGTTTTGTACCGTAACTTTTTGTGACGTTTTTGTCTAGTTTAGGCAAAAAGTTTTCAGGGGTTTGTTGAAAAAATTTGTGGGTATCTTATACTATTTGATCTGGAAATGAAAAGAACATATCAACCAAGCAAACTTAAGCGCAAGAGATCCCATGGTTTTAGAAAAAGATCCTCTACCAGGGGTGGTAGAAAAATTTTAAGCAGAAGGCGACAAAAAGGAAGGAAAATCCTTACCCCCAGCGTCCCAAAAAAGGGCAGGCTAAGGTAGTTGCTTGGGAGTTTTTGAATCGTTAAAGGGGAAAAAGAACATTCTGTTAGTGATTAATGAGGGGGATCGCATATCAAGATATCAATACGAACTGTTTATCAAGCCTTGCGCCGATTTATTCTCGCTTGATAATCAAAAAGTGTATCTTTGTTGTTTAGTTTCAAAAAAATTGTATAAGAGAGCGGTTGATAGAAATTATTTTAAAAGAGTGTTTAGGGAAGTCATAAGGGCTTTAATAAAGGATGGTGTAATAGAAAAAGGAGTCGCAATTGTTGTAAGATTAAAAAGGAAATTACCAGAAAAAAGTGTGTACAGTTTTTTATTAGAAGATGTTAGGGAAGTTTGGAGTAATTATCGAAAATTTGGGGCTCGCTATTGCTAAAACTATTGTTTCAGTCTACAAGCTTTTGTTTTCTTGGTGTTTGGGGCACCGATGTAGGTATTACCCTTCCTGTTCAGAGTATTTTCTGCTGGCGGTAAAAAAGTATGGCATTTTGAAAGGACCTTGGGTAGCAGCTCTGCGGCTTTGCCGGTGTAATAGTTTTTTTAAAGGTGGGTATGATCCATGTTAAGGTTTAATCCATGTTAAAACCCGATTTTAAAAACCAAAAAGCAAATTAGGAGATGGGGGAAAATCAGAGATTTTTTTTAGCTTTCATTCTATCATTTATTTTTGTGTTTTTTTACACAAGCTGGTTAGCAAAAGAACACCGCTCGCATAATGTTGTTGCTAGCTCAAGCTCAGAAAGCGAGCCTGTTCAAGCAAGGGTTCAGGGCGAGACACAACTAGTTGAAACTCCTAGACTTGGCTTAGTTGACATTAGCTCGGATCTTCTAAAGCTGACTGTTTCACCAACGGGGGGATTTGTGAAAAGTGTGGAATTATTAAAGTTCAAAAAAACAGTAGAAGGGCCAGAGAAGGTGAAATTATTTGACAGTGATTATTATCCTGGCTTTTTGTCATTAGTTTTTAAGGATACTGTCGACTTTTCAGTCTCTTACTCTTTAAACTTAAGGGAGACCTCAAATGTCAAAGAACTTGAGCTTTCAAGCGAAATTTCCGGAGCTCCTGTTTTAAAAAAACTGAGGTTTTCACGGAATAGTTATTTGCTAGATGTTGAGGTGGTATCAAGCCAACCTTTTTCCGTGGCTGTTCCAGTGCTATTAATAAATGGAACATCAAGGTTGAACTTACGTAGTTTGTTTAACATTGATAGCTTAGGAAAGGTTTCCAGACTTCGATTCGAAACTTTCCAGGAGAACTTGCATTTTAGCGATTTTAAGATGATTGGATTCGATGATCTTTATTTTGCGAACGTTAGTGTATTCGAGGGAACAAAAAACAAAGCGATTTATGACAGAACTTTGCAGGCCTTATTGATTCCAGCTTTGGGAAGATTGTCCTTCAAAGTGTTCTGGGGTCCCAAGGAATTACACTTGCTTGAGTCCTATGGACAAGATTTCAAAAAATTAATTGATCTTGGCTTTTTTGCTATTTTGGCAGAACCCATACTTCGATTTCTATTGTGGTTGGGTGATTTACTAAAGAATTACGGGCTTGCCATAGTTTTAATGACTATTATCATACGTTTGTTGCTTTACCCTCTAAACTCAATAAGCTACAAAGCTATGCAAAAATTGAAGGAAATCCAGCCTGAACTTGAGGAGTTGAAAGCTAAGTATAAAGACGACCCTCAAGCATTAAATAGAGAGTTGATTTTGTTTTATCAAAAAAAAGGAGTTAATCCACTGAAAGGTTGCCTGCCTATTTTGCTCCAGTTGCCAATATTTTTTGGTCTATTTTCAGCGCTTCATCATGCAATTGAATTGAGGTATTCAACATTTTTTGGTTGGATAAAAGATTTATCCTCGCCTGATTATATATACATTTTCTCTTTTCCAGTACCGCTGTTAACCCTAATTTTAGGAGCTACTCTGATTTGGCAACACAAAATCACACCAATACAAGTTTCAGACCCAGATCAAGAAAGAGTATTAAAACTTATGCCATACATTTTTATTGTTATGTTAATCATTGTTCCTCTTCCTGCGGGAAATCTAGTTTATTGGTTAGTTAGCAACATCCTAAGCATTGGACAACAATTAGTTATTCAACGCTCAGGTTTAAAAATTAATCCTTTTTGGATCAACCTGGCTCTAGGATGCGTAATTTTCCTGATGTCAGGATTTTTAGTGTGGTTATTTTAAAGGTGGCTTCAAGACAATGCACTTTGAGCCAATTTTCGCTCCTCTTACTCATTTCTCTGCAGTCCCAATAGGAGTTGTAAGAGTTTCAGGCAAAAACTGCTGGGATTTGTGTCAAAAATTTTTGATACCGACAAAACCCAGAAAACCGGGCGTTTTTTACTTAAGTAAATTTGTTGATCCAGACTCCCGAGAGATTATTGATGAGGGGTTAGTTGTATTTTTTAAGGGTCCTAAAAGTTTTACAGGCGAGGATGTTGTGGAGTTGTATCCTCATGGTAATAGTTTAATTCTTCAAAAACTCAGCGCAGTGTTAAATCGTCTTGGCATTAGGCTGGCTGAGCCAGGAGAATTTTCTAAAAGAGCATTTCTAAATGGCAAACTGGATCTTCCTCAAGCAGAAGCTTTGGCGGATTTAATTAGCGCTAAAAGTGAAAAGCATTTGCAATTTGCTCGACGAAATTATTTCGGTGAGTTTTCTCGGCAATTAACTTTAATTCATGAGGATTTAAGGAATTTGTTGGCAACTTTGGAAGCCACTATAGATTTTGCTGAGGAGGACTTGGGGGATTTGCATGAAAAATTTTTCGAGGAGTCTGCTAGGCGGCTTAAAGAAAATCTAGAGAAAATGTTAAGCGGCTACGATTTAACAAAAAAGCTTTATGAGGGTTTGCAAATTTGTTTTTTGGGGAAAGTTAATGCTGGAAAATCTTCCTGTTTTAATCTTATCCTAGGAAGGGAAAGAGCTATCGTCTCTCCTGAAGCTGGAACCACTAGAGATTTTATTGAAGCTCAATTGGAGATTGGCGGTGTACTAGTTAAACTTGTTGACTTAGCAGGGATAAGGGACACGGAAAATATGGTCGAAAAAAAGGGCATTGAACTTGCTCTTGATATAGCTTCACAAAGCGATTTGATATTGTTTGTGATTGCTGCAAATGAGTGTTTCGATCAAGATGAACTTCTTTCAAAGCTTAATTCCTTTAAGGGCCACAAGTGGCTAGTTTTGACAAAGATTGATCTTGTCTCAGAAGATGAGCTGGAATCAGCCTGCAGAAAATTGAGCAATTTTTTTAGTGACGTTTTAAAAATTTGTCCTCTGAATGCTGATTACAGGCAGCCTTTTCTTGATAAGTTAACAGCCTTCGTGGAGAGTTTAAATTTGGATTCAAGCTTGTCTGTTTACTCAGATAGGCAGAAGGAATTGTTCAAGGAGGCAGTGAAGCATCTTGACCGTTTTGCCCAAAACCAAAACAATACTTGGGATATGAGATGTGAAGAGATCCGGTTGGCCCTAAGGAGCGTTGATCAAGTTTTGGGTAAAACTTATGTCGAAGATCTTCTGGGGCGTATATTTAGTAAGTTTTGTATTGGAAAATAAATGTTCAAAAAATATGCATCATTTTTACTAAAAACTGGAATAACTATAATAGAAACTGATGAAAAAGCCAACAGACATGAGCCTTAAAGTTAAGTCGGTAAATCCTGAGGTGGGGAAGGTTTACCCTATCTGCGGAGTTTTGAGTGACTTAGAGATAATTTCACAAACAGAGGTAGTCGCCAAAATTAATGACAACATATTTGCTAAGTTGATCATAAATGATCCGGAACATCTAAAAACTCTTTTGTCGAGAATCCTTGATACCGGTATTTTTTTTGTTGAAGTGCAAGAGATCTCTGATGAAGGAGTTCTTTCAGGATTTTGTTCAACAATTATTTTTGGCAAAAGGCAAGTAATCGATTGCTAATTTTCAGTAGGTTTACCGAGTACTCTCTCAACCTTTGTAACACCGGCAACCTTTTGTAAGGCGGTTTTCAGGATATTTAAATCCTTTGAGTTTCTAACCTCTATTTCAAAATAAATTCTTGCGCCATTAGAAGGAAATGTTCTAGCAATAGCTGAATTTATATTAAATCCAAGAGAGGTAATTTGGGTGGTCAATTTAGCCAGAAGACCTACCTCATTTTTACAATCTATTACAAGAGTGACGCTTCTAGTTCCTAAAGTCTCTTGATCGGTGCCCCAGTCTACTGAAATGAAACGTAAGGGGTCTAAAAGTGAAATTTCAGGGCAGGTGACAGAGTGAACGGTTAGACCCCGACCTTTTGTAACGTAACCAATAATTGGATCGCCCGGTAAGGGCTGACAACATTTTGCTAGTCTGATATAAACATCGGAGTGCCCATTAACTGTGATGATGCTGTTTGTTTTGGATTTCTTTGCAGCGGAAGAGAATATTTTGTCCAGGATCGTCTGCTGATCTTGTTCTTGTTTAACTTTCTTCGGAATCAGCTTGGCTAAAACTTTTTGAAGTGAAACTTTGTTGTAAAAGATGCTGCTGTAAAGCTCTTCGGGGCTCTGAAGCTTGAGCTCTTGTAAAAGGTTTTGAAACTCAGTTGACTTTTCAATTTTCTTTAGAGACTCACCGCACTTGGTTAATTCTTTAGAAAGCAGCTCTCGGCCTGATTTTATGGAAGTTTCTCTTTTTTCATTTCTTAGGAATTGTTTGATTCGGTTTTTGGCTTTCGAGGTAACAACGAATTTTAACCAGTCTTTGGAGGGTTTGTGGGCTTTTTGAGTTATTATTTCAATTGTATCTCCGCTTCTAAGCTTGGTGTTTAAAGGCACCATTGTGCCGTTAACCCTGGCTCCTACTGTTTGGTGGCCTATTTCAGTGTGAACGGCATAAGCAAAATCTATTGGGCAGGATCCCCTTGGCAGTTTAAAAAGATCGCCTTTTGGACTAAAAACGTATATCTCATCTTGGAAAAGTTCTCCTTTAACAGATTGGATGAATTCTTCTGGATTTGTTATGTATTTTTGAGACTCAACAAGATCCCTTACCCAACTCAAATCAAAGTCGAACTGCATTTTATCTTTGTATTTCCAATGTGCTGCCACTCCCTGTTCAGCTATTTGATGCATTTCGGGAGTTCTTATTTGAATCTCCACCCTTTGCCCTGAGGATGTTAAAACTGTTGTGTGAAGGCTTTGGTAGAAATTGGGTTTAGGCATCGCTATAAAGTCTTTAATTCTTCCTGGCACCAGTTGGAAGTGACTGTGGATTACCCCAAGAGCTTCATAGCATGCTTTGATGCTTGGAACAATTATTCGAAATCCCAAAATATCCATAACTTGCTCAAAGCTGCAGGAATACTTGACCATTTTTTGATAAATACCGTAAAGGTGCTTTAAGCGGTAGGAAACCTGCGCTGTCAAGCCGTTTTCTTCAAGAGTTCTTCTTATTTCTTCACAGGTATCTTTAGCGAATACCATAATATCGGCAGCAAAAGAGCGAACTTTTTCAGAAATTTCGTTATACTCGGCTGGTTTGAGTTCTTTAAAGGAGTAATCTTCTAACAAATTTTTTAACCTGTTTAATCCCAATCTGTTTGCTAAAGCCGCGTAAATCTCAAGAGTTTCCTCAGCAATCGATTTTCGCTTAAGCTCCGGCAGAGCCCCAATTGTCATTATATTGTGCAGTCGGTCACACAGTTTGATAAGAATGACTCTTATGTCTTGAACAGTTGCTAGAAGCAGTTTTCTAAAATTTTCAGCTTGCTGCTCTTGTTTTGAGGAAAAATTTAGCTTGGACAGCTTAGTGACTCCTTCAACCAAATAAGCAATCTCTTCGCCGAAATCGGTTTTCAAATCAGATAAACTATAATTCGTGTCCTCTAGGGTGTCGTGCAAAAGCGATGCGCAAACCGATGTGAAATCAAGTTTAAACTCTGCGGCAAGCATTGCCACTTTTATTACATGGTTAGCAAAGGGCTCTCCGTTTAATCTCAGTTGGTGCTCATGCAGCTGGACGGCTTTATCATAAGCTAATTTAAGTAATTTAAGATCGTAATCCGGAAAAGTAGACTGAACAATCTCCAGCAATTTGCTAAAGGGTATGGTATCTAAGTGGTTTTTTTCATAAAATTCCAGATCCACTTTAAATCTTGAGTATCTACCAAAAATTATACCACGATCTTTTTGACTACCAGTTAACGAACGACTCTTGTATTGGCGTGATTGAATTGGTTATAATAACTGATTTTGATAGTTTAAAGTGGCAAGAATAACAGTTGAAGATTGTCTTTCCCAAATTCCAAACAGATTTTTAATGACTGTTGCAGCAATTCTAAGGGCTAGACAGATATTGGCGGGAGATCCAGTAAGAGCGGCCCACGCTAAAAATCACAAGCCCGTTTTAGCCGCTTTAAGGGAGATAGCCTCAGGGCTAGTGAAAGTAAAGTTTGGGGAAAAGCAAGGGGAAAGAGATAGCTCTGTCTCAGATGTTTCAAAGGTGCTAGAGCTTGTTTTGAGGGGTCGATAACTATAAATTTTTTCCTCCCAAATCGAATTTCTCTTAAGTATTCAAATTGGAGTAGATAAAGTCAGCTGATCAAATTTTCTCGCTGGAGCAAAAATAAGCCGGTTTGCCTTTGGGGCTCTATCTAAAAGAAAATTTAGCAGATGAGTGTTAACAAGGGCACAATTCGGTTTGTTCAACAACAATTTGACCGTCTTTTAAGGCTAGTCTGAGTTTCTTGAAGCGAGGAGAGTTTTTCAAGATCCAGTCAGCGATTTTATCCCCTATAACTTGCTCAACAAAGCGAGCTATCGGTCTTGCGCCCATTTTTGGATCGAAAGCCTTAGTGGATATATACCTAACAACTTCGTCGTCCCATAAGAGCTGAAATCCTTTTTGCTTTAGCGAATCAGCAAGTTCACTCAAGAACTTTTGGCTGATTAAATCGATTAAAGGCAGTTCAAGAGGCTTAAACAGAACGATTGCATCGAGCCTATTTCGAAACTCGGGTTTGAAAAATGATTCAATGGCTTGAAGTCTCGATTTTTGCTCTTGATTGTCTCCAAAGCCTATAGAGCTGCTAGATTGGCTACCAAGATTTGTAGTCAGAATTATTATCGATTCCGAGAAATCAGCCTTTCTTCCGTGCGAATCAGTTAAGCAAGCTCCATCAAGTATTTGCAGCAGTATCATATAAATATCTTCGTGCGCTTTCTCAATTTCATCAAACAAAATTACATTAAAAGCGTTCTGTCTAACCAAATTTACTAACTGACCTCCCTCCTCATGGCCAACATAGCCTGGAGGCGCTCCAACCAATTTGCTTACGGAGTGTTTTTCCATGAACTCGGACATGTCAAACCTAATAAATCTCGCTCCTAAAAATTTTGCAAGAAGTTTAGCTAACTCGGTTTTCCCAACACCAGTAGGCCCCGCAAATAAGAAACTTCCCAAAGGCTTTTTGTTTCCAAGTCTAACTCCCGTCATACGCCGCAGAATGCTGTTGGTTACCAGCTCCACGGCAGTATCCTGACCAAAGAGTTTGTTTTTTATGTTTTGCTTAAGCTTGGTTAGGCGAGTTTTCGTAGATGTTGAGGTGTCTTCAAATGGAATTTTTGTTAAATCGGATATTGCTTGGGCCAAACTCTCTGCAGAAACAATTTGGATCTCGCTACGTTTTGAAGAGTCTTGTTTAGTTAATTCTTGGTTTCTTAGTTTCGTCAAACTACAAGCGTGGTCCAAAACTTCAATGGCTTTATCTGGTAATCTTTTGTCGGGAAGATATTTCTTGCTTAACTCAAGAGCCTTTTTCACAGAAGTTAAGGGAATCCTGACCCGATGATATTCTTCAAACTCCTTTGCGGTCGATTTTAAAATTTCAAGGACAACGGAGTCTTCTGGTTCTTTAAGTTCAATTACGCTAAACCTTCTTAGGAAAGCTCTGTCTCTCTCCAGATGTCTTTTGAAATCCTCGAATGTGGTGGCCCCGATTACCTTTAATTTGCCAGAACCTATGTATGGTTTGAGTATTAACGCGGCATCCACACTATCCCCTACAGTTGCTCCTGCTCCAACAATTGAATGTATTTCGTCAATAAAAACTATAGGGTTTTCAAGGCTTAGAAGTTCATCGATCACCAGCCTTAACCTTTCTTCGAAGTCACCTCTATACCTTGTTCCGGATAATAGAGAGGAAATGTCTAACGCAAAAATCTCGGCATTTTTTAAATTTTCAGGAACCTCTTCTGACACTATTTTCTGGCAAAGTCCATAAACTAAAGCTGTTTTTCCAACACCCGGCTCTCCTACAATAAGAGGGTTGGATTTTCTTTTTCTGCCCAGTATGGTTATCAACTCCTTAATTTCCGGTTCCCGCCCTACAATTTTCTCAAGCTGATTTTTTCTAGCCATTTCGGTTAGATTTAAAGCTACCTGGGCTAATGTTTCTTTGTTATGCGATGATTCCTGAGTGTTGCTGATAAAAAGCCTACCTTGTTGCTTTAAAGTGATCGCTTCAGCTAAAGCTAGCCTCGAAACGCCGAACTCATTAAGAAGTTGCACAGCGTAGGTTTCAGGTTTGGAGAACAGCGCCATTAGTAAATCCTCTGGGAGGACTGCTTTACGATCTGCGGCTAGTGCCTGCTTTATGGCATTATTCAAGATGTCGTCTACCACTACGCTTTTTTGAACTTCCGAGTCTGATTTTTCAATGTAATGTTGAAAATAATGTTCTAATTCTTCTCGAAGCTCGGCCAGGTCAACTCCTAAATATTGCAGAATGTCTCGAGTGGAAGAAAAAAAAGTGAGAGCAAACAAAATATGCTCGGATGTAAGGTACTGAGACTTTCTTGCTCGGGCCTCTTCAAACGCACTCTCGAGAAGTAACAAGGCGTCTCGAGAAAATAAAGACTCCATCAAACTTAATGTATCTAAATATTAATTATAATACTTCGGCAACCATTCAAGTAACAATTAAAATTCTCATTCCTTTATAACAACTTGAAGAGGATAATTTTTGCTTCTAGCCTCCGATAGGGTTTCATGAACTTTGGTCAAAGCAATTTCCAAAGGATACTCTCCAACAACGGCGCTTCCATTATTATGAACTTCTAACATCAGAGCGACAGCTTCAGCATAGCCCTTTTTGTAGATTCTTACTAGTACATCAACAACAAAGGTCATAGGAGTGAAATCATCGTTCAAAAATACTACCTGCACAAGTTTGGGTTCGGAGATTGACAGCTGAGTTCCAAGCTTTCGGCTTTTTTTAAGCTTCTGCACTCTTTTTGTTGGATGTTCTTTAGTACATATTCTATCAAAACAGCAAAAGCGTAGGTAGTTTGAGTATTTTGTAGTGGTTAGTTAGAACAAAACCAAATGACGGGTAAACAAGGAGTGGTATAATTCAATTGGCAACATCTTTAGAAGGTAACAGGTAACTTGCTCAGTGACCAAGCAACATGAGGTTGTTGGCGTTTCAAGGGATATTGATCTTCAGATGGCTTTAAAAGCCTATAGAGTTGGTGTTTTTCCTTGGCCTGTCGAAGAAAATTTGGTTCTTTGGTACTATCCAGTTAAAAGAGCCATTTTGTTTTTAAAAAACTTCAGGATCCCTAATAAGACTTTCACCAATTACCTAAAAGATTTTAAGCAGCTGGAGTGGAAAAGCAATGAAAATCTTTTTCAAAGACTAAACGAGTGTAGGAGCTATCATCTTCAAAAAAGGGGTGATACTTGGCTTACGCACAAATTGATAAATTTTTATTTGGAAGCTTGGCGTTTGGGTTATTTTTTTAGTCTGTCTGCTTTCTATAAAAAGCAGTTAGTAGGGGTCATTTTTTCTATAAAGATTGGAGGTTATGTGTGTTCCGAAACTATGTACTCCGCAGCTAGCCATGGGAGCGCGGTTGCCCTTTTCGGTCTTCTAAAGCTCCTTGAATCACAGAACTTATATTGGATAGATACTCAAATTTTAAATGATTACACCTCTAAGCTGGGAGGGGTTGAGTTAACACGACAAAATTTTTCTAGACTTCTTAAAAACGCTCAAGCCGCTCAACTTCAAATACCGGAAAGTTTTTGTGTGAACGAGTCGAGTTTTCTGCCACGGGGATAATCTTTGTCTCTAGAAGCTCTAGGTATCGGCTTTGGTCTAATGGATTGGCGTTAATTGTATCAAGTAGCGCTTGACTAGGCCCTGTGTTGTCTAGTTTTTCAATTAGCTCCGACACATCAATCCAAGCTTTTTTAAATCTTGCATACAGCCCGTTTCTAAATTCGGGCCATTCCCTGGTCAGATAATCATCAATCTGAAGTATGATCCACAAAATTAAAATTAATCGAACTAAAAACATTTAATCCGTAGATCGGATAAGTTCTTAAAATTGTTTAGTCAAAAATAAAACTTATAATATTTTTTATCCAAGTCTCGATTTTGAAGGGTTTTTAATTAATAATTTAATAATTAGGAATAGGAAGGGTGGCCGAGTGGCTGATGGCACCGGTTTTGAAAACCGGAGATGCTGATAAAGCATCCGAGGGTTCGAATCCCTCCCCTTCCGCCAATTTACAATTTCAGCGTTTTGAGGGTTGTTGCCTCGCCCTCGCTTCGCTCTGGCTCGGCAAGACCTTCTCAAAACTTCGAAATCGTAAAATGGCGGTATCTTTTGGACAAAATTCGAACTTTTTTCGAGGAAAATCTGGAGGCGGGATTTTAAAAAATCAAGCCAAAATAAGGCGAGAAATCTGAACTTTACAAATTGTGGCTGTAAGAATTGAACCTACTCAAAAACACTTTTAAGAATTTTTTGGACCAAGAACCTTCATCATTCTATCATCATCACCACTTCCAATCACTACCTTATCTCCTTCTGGAGAAAAATTAGCTGCAAAAACCTTTCCTCCTGTCTCTTTCTTGCTTCTTTAATTTGTCTTTGTTTTTCTTCAATTTCTTTATTTAATCTTTCAACCGTCTCTCGTACAGCCTTATCAATTTGCTCTTGAATTTCTCTTTTAACATCTTCAGGTAATCCATTCAATGGATCCAAGTCTTATCCTAATCTTTCAATTTCTTTTTGCAGTTCTTCTTGTTTTTGTTTATTCCCTTCTCTTTGGGCTTGTTCCATTTCTTTTCTTTTTCCTTGCAACTCTTTCTGTTTTTGCCGAAAATACTTTACCACCTGTCTCTTCTCCTCAGTACGCAAATCCATCTCCACCAATTTGCTTACCTCTGGCCAGATATATTCTGTGTTTATCTTAAATCTTTCTCGAGCTGTTCGAATAATTTCTTCTCTGTCTGACCTTTCAGGATTTGGAATAGTAGATCGACTTTTTCTGGCAGACTCAATTGTTCTTCCTAATGCTCTTGCCACTGCTGGATCAAGTTCTCGACTAAATCTTCCTTGATGCCAATCGCGGATTATCTCTGAGCCGTACTGAGCAAACTTTGGCCAATAGCCAAGTTGCGCAGCAATTCTTCGCACTTCGGGAGTGCTCAAAACTGCTTTTTCTTCTTTCAATTCTTCATCATAGAATTCCCTGGTGTATTCTTTAAGCCCGGGAAATCTTTCTGTCATCCAATCATTTACCGCAGGATCTTCTATAATATTTAGGAGATACGGAAAACCAATTTGGGAATAAAGTTCTCTAATTTTTTCCGGAGAAAGCCCTAATTTTTCAGGATGAGGACTAATCGCCCTATGAGCGCCTTCATGGCCGGCAACAAATTTTGCAACATCAGGATTTTCTTTAATATGCAAAGGGTCAAAAGTAATGGAACCATCTTCAGGATCAAAAAAACTTCCACCCCCCGGTTCTCCTAACCTTACTTCCATCCTAAAATCCCCACCCACTCTTCGGGCAATAATTTCTAAAGCTCGCCAGACCTCTTCAGTAATCTGTATTTCTTTAAGCCCATCTTCTGGCTTTTCTTCTTTCGAAAAATATTGTTTTACTGCAAATTCTTGCATATTTATTGTGGAAATTATTTAAAAATTATTTTCGTATTTTTTATTTAACGAAGTTTTGCTATGATTAATTAGTATTACAATACAGATTTACAGTTATGTTCGAATATTTCAAACGACAATTTGATTCAAGAGAAGAGCAAAAAAAAGAGAAAGCTTTAGAATTGGTACAAGAAATCGAGGAAATCATAGAAAGAATGATAGAAAAAGGCGAGACAATTGAAGATTATCGAAGAATAAGAGCACTTCTTCGGGAAATAAAAAAGATTAATCAAGAAAAAATCATTGGCTGGCAATTAGAAGGAAAGTTAACCGAAGAAAACGTTTTAGCAGAGTATCAGGCAGGAGGAGAGGTTTTTGCAGCTAGTTTTTCTCCAGAAGGAGATAAGGTAGTGATTGGAAGTTATGGTGATAGATTGATGCGAGTTATCTCTTTGACAAAAAAAGATGAACAAGGAAAACCTAAGGTTTTAGCAGAGTATCAGGCAGGAGGAGGGGTTTTGGCAGCTAATTTCTCTCCAGAAGGAGATAAGGTAGTGATTGGAAGTGGTGATGATGATAGAATGATGCGAGTTATCTCTTTGACAGAAAAAGATGAACAAGGAAAACCTAAGGTTTTAGCAGAGTATCAGGCAGGAGGAGAGGTTTTTGCAGCTAGTTTTTCTCCAGAAGGAGATAAGGTAGTGATTGGAAGTTATGATGGTATGATGAGAGTTATCTCTTTGACAGAAAAAGATGAACAAGGAAAACCTAAGGTTTTAGCAGAGTATAAGGCAGGAGGAGCGGTTTTGGTAGCTAATTTCTCTCCAGAAGGAGATAAGGTAGTGATTGGAAGTGGTGATGATGATAGAATGATGCGAGTTATCTCTTTGACAGAAAAAGATGAACGAGGAAAACCTAAGGTTTTAGCAGAGTATAAGGCAAGAGGAGAGGTTTCGGCAGCTAATTTCTCTCCAGAAGGAGATAAGGTAGTGATTGGAAGTAATGATGGTATGATGCGAGTTATCTCTTTGACAGAAAAAGATGAACAAGGAAAACCTAAGGTTTTAGCAGAGTATCAGGCAGGAGGAGCGGTTTTGGTAGCTAATTTCTCTCCAGAAGGAGATAAGGTAGTGATTGGAAGTTATGATGGTATGATGAGAGTTATTTCTTTGACAGAAAAAGATGAACGAGGAAAACCTAAGGTTTTAGCAGAGTATCAGGCAGGAGGAAGGGTTTTGGCAGCTAATTTTTCTCCAGAAGGAGATAAGGTAGTGATTGGAAGTGGTGATGATAGAGTGATGAAGGTTCTTGGTCCAAAAAATTCTTAAAAGTGTTTTAGAGTAGGTTCAACTCTTACAGCCACAATTTGTAAAGTTCAGATTTCTCGTCTTATTTTGGCGTAATTTTTTAAAATTCAGCCTCCAGATTTCCTTGAAAAAAGTTCGAATTTTGTCCAAAAGATACCGCCAAACTGGGTTGCCACGTTGAATTTACAGCTGAGTCAATAACTGAGCGAGTGTTTTTTTAGTAGAGATTTTCTCAATAGTTATAAATCTGCCTTACGAGCGGTTAGTTGAATTTTAAGTTCTGAGTTGAAAGATTTATGTAATCACAAAGGCAAAAGTTGAAAGAAGACTCTCCCTTGCTAGTTTACAGACTGACGTTGAAATTGTAGTTCTACCAGAGCAATTTAAAACCTATCTTGTAATTAAAATGATAGTCAATGAATGTTTCTAGGGTGATTTTAAGTTTACTGAAGTTTAGGAAGTTACTTAATTTTTTTGGCATTAGATCATTTAAGAAGATTTCTGCAAAAGAGGAGGTTGCTTTTAAGGGATTGAAAAGCTTGCAAGTTGATGATCTAAGCAAATTGATATTGACAGAAGGTCAGATCTTCGCCTTTTTTAAAATTTTTCGAGATAATCTTTAAGTGTAAATTAAGGTTTACCGTCTTTAAAAAGGCAATCTTCCTAGTTAAGCTGCTCTAAGTTATAACTGGCCTAGTAATGCAGTGCAAGCGCTTGAACGTATTTTAAAAATTCTACTCCTCTTTTTTATGGTTAGCGTTTTTTTAACAACAGTTGCAGGATCGATTGTTCAGGCTTTTCAAAAAGGGCCGTGGACCGTTGGAGATTGGCTAATCAATTATCGGGGAGGATTAGTGAGAAGAGGACTTTTAGGGGAAGTAATTTATTGGTTCTCGAAGAGTAGTTTTCTTAGCCCAGCTTTTTTTGTAATCGCCTGCCAAACTTTTTTTTATGGCATTTTCTTTTATTACTCTTATTTACTTCTTAAAACACAACAATCTCTAGTTCCTTTTTTGTTTTTAATCTTTTCACCGTTTCTTTTTTTATTTCAAATCGTTGGTCCAGGCGGAGGCTACAGGAAAGAGATAATATTTTTTGCACTTTTTTCTTTTTTAGCTTACTCATTTAGGTGCAAGCCTGAAAAATTTAAAACACGCTTTTTAGCGAGCCTCTGTTTATATCCGGCTCTAGGCTTTAGTCATGAGCTGATAAGTCTTTTGATATTTTATCCTCTTGCACTTTTGTTCATTGAAAAACGCTACCTTAACTTTAATCCAGTTGAAAAACTTTTAATTTCGTTATCTTTGTTTTTAAATTTTGCCGTTTTTGTTTTTTCTATTATCTTTCCAGGTGACGAGGAAGCTCAGCAAAAAATTATTGCTTCATTAAGAAGCTTAGGTTACACGCCTGGTCAACCAGGAGCTATTGACTTTTTAGCAGTCTCTTTTTCCAATCATTGGAAAACTCTTAACCTTGATTTTTACAAAAGTAACTACTACTTGTATGGCATTTATTTGGTACTGATTTGCTTGGCATTTTATCCCCTAAAAGAGCGGATTTTGGCGCTTTTAACGAATAAAAGAGCGCTAAATTTGGTCTTAACTAACTTTTTTATATTTATCCCTGTTTTTATTTTTTCAGTTGACTGGGGTAGGTGGTTTTACGTTCATGCGGTAGCTCTGTTTATACTATCAAGCCTAATTAATCCAACAAAAGAAGAGTTGAAACAGGTAGACCTTAGATTAAAAAAATTTTTGGTAGGATTCTTAGCTATCTTAATTTACTCGCAGGCTTGGCGCTTAGAACACTACGCTCCAAGACAAATTTTTGTATCGCGTTTAAACATCGCTAGGTTCAAAGACCCTTTCCAACAAATTTTTAAGAGAAGTAAAAAGGATTTTATTAATTTGTTAGTAAAAAAATAGTAGCGGACGAATCTGCTTTAAAGCTTACCAACTCACAATTGTATAGGCAGGACTAACCTTTTAACTTGCGCAAATTTGCGCGGGTGGTCCTTGCTGGCTTCTTTTCTCGAACATTTCTCATCAGCTAGACTTGCTAAAGCAAGTTATAATTCATCGCCGGCAAAGGTTTAGAGAATCCCTTTATTTTATTAGGCTGGCCATCTATTTATTAAATATTTTGTAAGAGCATTCAAGAAGTAAACTGCGAGTTACAACCTCGTTAGCGTTTATGAGTTAAAAACGGTATTTTTGAATTGATGATCTATTCAGCAAATTTCTAAAGAATTGTATGCTGGTAAAAACTTAAAAAGTGACCCTCGTAGCGTTGGACCAAAATAGCAGAAAAGTTTTAAATTTTTTCAAACAAAAAGGAGGTTCTGATTTTGTAGATGCAAGCCAGGACTGTTTTTTTTTGATGGATGAGCCTGGTTCAGTTGATGACGATAATCAGGCTGTTTTTTTTAGCTTGCGTGAATGTTTTAGCAAAAATTTTCTTGCTTGTCACCCTAGCACTCTTAGGGCGATCTTAGACTTTTATGAGCAAGTCGCGAAAGCTCAAAAAATTTCTCAGGAAGGGCGAGAGCTCACAAATAAAATAGAAAGCCAATTTAAAACTTGGCATGTAAATCTTTCAGAGAGATTTAGGTTAAAGAGAGTCATTGTTTTATCGTCCCTTAAGCCTGTAACGGTTGTGCTTGGCTGGGTGGCGGATGTTGCGCGACAGCTTTCTTGCGTAAGTTTGGATGGCAAATTTTTAAGTCAAATCTCAGTTGATAATATTAGCCAATTTAACCCTGATGTTATTTTGATCTCTGATGCATCATTAACTCTGAGTGAAACTCTGAACCTTTATCGAAGTGTTCTGAAGGCTGAAGAAACATCTGCTATGAAGAGAGGAGCAGTTTATTTCGCAAACCCAAAGTATTTAAATATTTTAGCCCTAGATCCTGAAAATCTTTTTCAAAATTTAGCTTTTATAGTGTCGGCTCTAGCTGATTTAGAGGCCGGCTATATTCTACCTAAAAATTATTTTTTCAAGCTGTTTTACCTTGAAGCTTTTCGAAATCAAATTGAAGAGCTCTAGGGTTACCTCCTAATATAATCTGATATTGAGTTCGACAAGTCTTTAAAAAATTGTCCTAGCTTTTCCACTCCTTTTTCCACAGTAGGCTTAGTAAGTACCAGCCCAACTAACCCTATCGCCAAGGCTCCCGTTAAACCTAAAGCTATATTTGCATTCGCAAAAGATAACGCAGCAAATTTGACTGCGCCCACTCCTAAAGCTGAGTTTATGGCAGTTATACCCGTCGCCTTTAGTAATTTGCTTGCTGTTTTATTAGTTATTCTTCCCGAGCAAGACTCTTCTTTTAAAGACCTTAAAAAGCTTACTAAACCAGTTGCTCTATCTAGGGTTGAATTGAACAAACTTCTCGAATCTACCCAACTAAGTTTCTGGCTAAATGCAAAATTGAAAAAATTATCTGCACAAGTCTCTTTTTTTGCTCCCTGAAACTGATACGGCTCGATCTCAATGCTCGAGGTATACATTGAGCGGTTATTATAAATTTTTATTGGATCCATACTAACAACTAAATCGAAAATTCTAATAAATTGTTTCCTTCAGCAGTTATTGAACTGTAAACTAACTGTAAGTAAAAAAAGCTATATGGCCATAGAGTTTCTGAGCAGTTTCACGGTTTTACCAACCAAATCTGAGTTGAGCGACGAACCTAGTTTAAATGCAAAGCTTTTAGAAAAAGGAGGTTATGTAAGAAAGTTAATGTCTGGAGTATATACCTTTTTACCATTAGGCGTTAAGGTTTTAAATAAAATCGAAAACCTCGTTCGACAAGAGATGCTTAAGCTAGGCGCTTTTGAATTGTTGATGCCGGCCCTGCATCCCAAAGAACTATGGCAGCAGACAGGCAGATGGGACTCAGTTGATGTGCTTTTCAAACTCAAGGCGGCATCTGACAAGGACTTATGTTTAGGTCCAACGCATGAAGAGGTTGTAACGCCACTTTTGAAAGAGTTTGGAAGAAGTTACAAAAAATTTCCTTTTTGCGCGTTTCAAATTCAAACAAAGTTCAGGAATGAACTTAGACCTAAATCGGGACTTCTGCGATGTCGGGAGTTCAGAATGAAAGATCTGTACTCTTTTCATACTTCGCAAGAATGCTTAGATGAGTTTTATGAAAGAGTCAAAGTCGCTTACTTTAAAATTTTTAACTCTTGCGGCTTAGAGGGCAAAGTATTTTTAACATTTGCTTCCGGCGGGATATTTTCCGATTACTCGCATGAATTTCAGGCTGTAACCGACAGAGGAGAGGACGATATTTATTTGTGCGAAGATCAAAAGTTTGCTATTAACGAGGAAATATTTGAGCAAGTAAAAAATCGAGATGACTTTAAAAACTTATCTTTCAGGAAGGTTCGGGCAATTGAGGTTGGAAACATATTTAAGCTAGGGACTAAATTTAGCAACGCTTTTAACTTTAGTTATACTGCTGTAGACAATACCGAAAAAGAGGTTTTAATGGGATGTTATGGATTAGGAACTAGCAGACTGCTAGGAGCAATTGTAGAAGTGTGTTCCGATGGGAAAAGCATTGTTTGGCCTAAAAGCCTTGCCCCATATTTATACACCTTTATTTTACTGCAACCTGATTTGGAAAGTATTGCAAAAAAACTTAGGTTTGAACTGCTAGAGGCCCAACCTTTTGATTGTTTAATAGATGATAGGCTTGAGAGTGCAGGCTCCAAATTTAATGACGCTGATTTGATTGGGTCCCCTATTGTGGTCATCGTGGGCGAAAAGTTTAAAAAGGCAGGCGTTCTAGACGTTAAAAATAGGGCTAGAAATAAAAGCAAAGAGTTCGATCTTCAAAGTTTCACTGAAGCCATATTTCAAGATAAATTTTTGGAGAATAAATTCTGGGACTAAAAATCTTCGTTATCCTCGTTTAAAATACCTCCTACTGACCTTTTTGCAAGGTAAAAATTCCTAATAAAAATATAAGTGTCAAAGGACATTCGCTCTGCGTTTTCAATTAAAGGCTCTAGTTCGGCCCTTGCAGCTAAGGCATTTAGGCTATTTAAACCTACCCAGATAGAGGGATCATCTATAAGCTGGCTAGTCCAAGCGTTCAAAGACATACTTATCACAGTGGGAATAATGGCCCTAAGGCTAGATGGACCCAATAAAGGAAGCATAATGTAAGGCCCTGTATCAATGCCCCAATCTTTTAATGTTAAGTCTAGATCGTAATTTAATAACTCAAGCCCTAAATCTTGGGAAGGTCTAAGTAAACCTGCAACCCCTACTGTTGAGTCAAAAAAAAATCTCTTAAATTCAAGCGCCGCAGCTTCTCCTTTGCCGGACAATAAAAGACTAAAGAATCGAACTGGAAAACCAACGTTCTGAAAGAAATTTGAGACAGGTTCTCTGAAAGCTTCGGGTATTTTTAGGTACGCTTTTGCTAGGGGCCTGCTGAAGCTTTGATCAACGACGATGTTAAATCCATAAACTAGTCTATTAAATTTCTCTAACGGATCTTTCTCAGACCTAAGGATGCCAAAAAAAATTAAACCTGCTATGCTAAATACCTTTGTTAACTTGATCATACCTAGCTAAGTTTAAAATGTTTCTACTTGTTCTAAAACTGATATCTTCAGTTAATACCCAAGAAGTTTAAAATGTTCTTACTTAAATGTCTCTGAAGATTTCGCACTTCTCAATTTTGTTTGTCTATGTACAGTTCATGCTATCTTAAATATCTGTTTTCAGCAGAAAAGTCTGATTGTTTAGTAAATACTACACAGCAATTGCAAGCAAGCGCGCTCATAAAGAGTCTTATCGAAGAGTCGAGGTTAACAATGTTTCCACTTTGAAATTGGAACAGACTAAAAACGATTGAACCTCAGTGTTTTTTGTGCCAACTAGCCTTCTTGAATGCAGTTATATCACTTGTACATTACTTGAACGACGTGAGTCTGCTCATAATTCGAGCAATGCCTTATTTTGTAACCTGAGCTTTTGATTCTTAAAAGTAATTTTTTTAGTTTAGATTATGCGGTTTTCGATCTGAGCAAATTTATTTAACAAGGGTCTAAATTTTGTTTCAACAGCGAACTCATATCGCGCATACCACAGAGTTTGTTGATGGATGAGTATTTTAAAAATATTTGCTTGAGTGTGATTAGAAAGTAACTTTACAATGTAAAATATGATAATTTTCTTAAGAAGCTAGGTATAAAAATCTAAGGATTTTCTAAATAAAAGTTTTGCTGGCTTGGTACAGCATAGTGCTATAAGCGCTACTCATTAATTCAAAAAAGATCCCTAGAGGGCGACTTGTTTTGTTTTAATTCAGTTCGTCTTACCAGTTTTGTCTTAGTGTGAACTTAAATGCTTTCTTGATAAGGATTAGTCGGTAGTTTCGATCACTATCCTTATTGGTCTTCCCTTTCGAACTAAATCAAAAGTTGCATTAGGTAACTTTGGCAAAGCTTTTAAATACCTGAAGAATTGCGATGGCTCTGTAACAACGTAGCCATGGCAAGCTAAGAGTATGTCTCCTTCTTCAAATCCCAAAGTTCTCAGTGGCCCTGTTTTTGAGGTGTCTAAAATTCTATGTTCAATCAACTTGGATATACTACCTGGCCGAACCAATCTTACTAGTCGTATGTTTGAAATTTCAGGATGAGAAACCAGGTTTGTTAGATACTCTTTCGGGAATTTTTTTGAAACTGTAACCAAACCGTCAGGATCCCCTCCTAAAACCTCTTTTAAAGTAACAGGTTGGGTTGCTTTGGCCTTAGTTTGGGGCGATTTTGTCAAAATGGCGCAGGAGCTAAGTAAAACTACAATTGCGAGTATAAAAAATATATAGCTTGATCTTACAAGAGCAGGTGGAAGACTATTACTCATAGCTCATTTTCAACTTTATTAATGAAATTATTATTCTTACAAGGTTAATAGTTGATTGAAGTTCTCTGTTTTCCACGAAAAAGTCTATCCATCTTTTTCCTTCCGATTTTAAGGTAGCTATTTCCTCTAGAATAAAGTTTTTTCTTTCCAAAAAGCTTGCTTCACTACAACCCCTTGCTAAGAATCTTTTTTTCAGATCTTCAATATCATCGCATAAAAGAGCGATCGAGGCGCAAAAATTTGGAAAGCTTCTTTTCAAGTTTTTAACTCCAGCAAAATTGAGTGCAAAGAGAGTGATTTTAGATTGATCGAACTTTGGCAAAGGTGTGCCGTAAAAGTAACCGTTAATAAGCTCAAACTCTAAGAAGAAGCCTTGGTCAATCAAACTCCTAAACTCATTATCGTGCACGAAATAATAATGCTTGCCGTGTTCCTCGCTTTCCCGTTTTGGTCTAGTGGTATAAGAGATCGAAATTTCAAAAGTTTTAGGATCTGAAAAATAAAGTTCCCTTGCTATAGTAGTTTTACCACTTCCAGATGGCCCGGTTAAAACTAGAAAAAGTGGTCGCATCCTGCCAAATTTTTTATAAACTATTTTAAGTGAGTTGACATAGAGCTCAAAGTTCAAATTTGCATAATATAGGATGAGCGATTCTAAAATCAAAATTTTAGCTTTAACCTGTGAAGAGCCTTATTCAATCTCAGTTGAGCCTAATCAAAATGTTGAAGTCGAATTTTCTGACTTCTTTATTGACGTTGGTCAGAATGTAACTTTGATTCCACACCTTTTAAAGTCCGGAGAAGACTCCATGGCGCTCTACTATGAGTTGGAAGAGCAGCAGATTGGGGGTCAATTGATTTACATAATAGATAGTAATGACCAGTTCCTTAGGCAGATGTTATTAGATACAGGTGTCTCTTTTAGCTTTTACTCGGCAAGCTTTCCTCCTCAGCAATTGTCAGAGCCAAGAAGCGAGAAATCCTCGAATTTTGAGAATTTACCTTTTAGTCTTATTTTTTTAGATCACAATCTAAAAATCACTGCAGCCACGGATCTGGCGGTGAAACAGTTATCCTATTTTTTAAGCAATGAAAAAGTTAAAAGTGTTTTAGAAAATGCGTTAAGCAAGGCTTTAGTCGCAGGAGGTTTTCACAAATTAGAATTGCTAAATTTTTTTGGCTATTGCTTCTCTCAGCAGTTTGACAATGGTTGGTTGGTCTATCTGGTCAATTTACCCTCTTCTTTTGTTGGCCTTAATCTTTTGGACTCAATCTTAAAGTTTAACCACATTCTTCTTAGCGCCAAACAGTCTAAATTACCAACTGGCTCAGCTATTTCAAGAATCCTAGATCAGGCTATTCTGCTTGCTGATAAATTTTTACCCCGAACGGTGAGAATTGAGGTAGTAAACTCAAAAAATTACTCTGTTTCAGAGTCAAGCGATTTAACATTGACGGTCTTACTCAACTGTTTTCTAGTTCTAGCTTTCAAAATTAAGTTTTCGGGCAAAATAGAAGTAGAAGTACTCGCAAAAGGGGAGCTTGATTATCTAACGTTATCCGTTTCAGCATTTGGCGATAAAATTCCCTCACCTTATCAGGGGCTTGATGGTAAAGCTTTTGATTTTCTCGCGGAGAAGCAGTTTGAGGATTTTTTTAGAGCAGTGGTAGAAGATGTTAATTCATCGGAAAGATTAATTTGGGAGATCTACGATCAATCTAACCCCCCTTGTATGGTCATAAAAATCAAATCTTTTGGTTGATTCTTTACTTTCCAGATTTATTAAGATAAAATTTATAGCCTCAAAACCATGACAGAGTACAACGAAGATTTTTTAGTAGATCAGATTAAAAACCTTAGTTTGTCTCAGGCGGCGAAACTAGTAAAAAGGTTGGAGGAAGAATTAGGCATTTCTGCTCAGCCTGTTATGGGGATGATGCCTATGATGGCTGGAGCTCAAGCCGCTGCTCAGCCTGCTGCTGAAGAGCGAACTGAGTTTGATGTGGTGTTGGAAAACGCGGGAGCGGATAAAATAAAAGTTATTAAGGTTGTTAGAGAGGTAACAAGTTTAGGTTTGAAAGAGGCAAAAGATCTTGTGGATTCTGCTCCTAAAGTCGTAAAAGAGGGTGTTAGCAAGCAGGAAGCAGAAGAAATAAAGAAAAAATTTGAAGAAGCTGGTGCTAAAGTTGCCATTAAGTAGCGGCAAAAATTGTTTTAAAACATCATCAAAGCTACCTCAGCTTCAAGCTCAGTGGTTACCTTGGATAGAGGTTCTATTAGGAAGCTTATACTGAATAATCGGAGTAGACTAGTGAAAAATTTGTGGCGGTTTTAAAGAAGGCATCATAGAAGTGCACAACAAAGCTATAACTAGAAACCTAAGCAAGAACTAGAGCGGGTATGAAGCAAACAAGAGTATTTCAAGAAAGAGTTGTAAAAAATGGAATTCAGGGTAATTTAAAAAGCAAATCAATCAGCGGAAACAAGTTTACTAGCAAAATAAAGCTTTAGTGCGGATGCTCTCAAAGACTTAAGCTAAATAGATTTCAACTAGCAGAGCTCAGAAGATAGAAAGAGTTAGACAGTCAATTCGTCGAAAACAGTTATTATTTAGATGATTAGATGTGTTTTATTTTGTTTACAAACAAAAAATGTGTATACTTGTTATGTTAGGTGAAGTTAATTTTTAGAGGGTTAATTTTTTGTCCTCAGTTAATGTTGACTTTTTTTTATGATCAGTGTAAAATTCCTGGCACTCTAATTAGGCTGACGAGTTTTGAAGGTCAAAAGAGATTTGGTGATAAAGCAAGAAGTGGATAGTTTTAACCGTAGACTTTGTAGTCCTGGTTTGTTGTCGTGTTTAAAGTCGGCTTTCCCTTGCATGCAGCTTACAAATAGTGGAAGGGTTGGGAGTAACGGTAAAATTATGATCAAGCCTCAATCGAGCAAGTATATCAGTTTTGGTAGGTATATCAGCAAGTATGGTTTCGGCAACTATAATTTTAATAAGTTTCGATCTTTTAAGTGTAAATTCATAAATATGTGTCAGTTTGCAACCAGCTTGTTACAAATGCTCTTTTTAGTTGGCTATCGTGTATTAGTGGGCAAATTCAACAATCGGAATATTTGGGAAAGAGTATTACAAAGTATTTCTACGCTTATGGGAAGTAGGCAAATACGATATAAAAGTATTAACTCTATTAACTCAAGTTGCAGTTTAGAAAGTGAAGGTAGTTCAGCTACACATTCGCTCACTGCATCATTTAATTTTAAACCGTTTAATACATATAAAAAAGAAGAAAGGGTTAGAACTCTGGTTAAAATGTTGAAATTTAAACTAGGTAGTCCTTATTTTGGCAAGTTTGATTTAAGCAAGGCATATTTAGTAAGCACGGCTTACCGAATTAAAAAAAGCTTGAGTTTACTTACTGATACTTTTCTAAAAGGGGTTAAAGTGTTCAAATCGGCTTTATTAATTAAGTGGACGAAATTGACGAATAAGCAGTGTAACTGGACGCAGGTTTTTGGAGAAGTGCTTCAAAGCTGCTGCGGCTCAGCTATATTAATTACAATTCGAGAAAAAGAGCTACTTACTGCAGGATCTAGAGGTGGAAAACGTAGTTTAATAGATGAAGTAACGTTAATTGCGAGATGGTTTAATCTAAAATTGCTGCCATCAAGACCACAGGCAAGTTTGGGATGTTAGTCTCTTGTTCGAAGTTCGGAGTTTTAGGCATTTCTCTGGTTGTTTGAGTAAGGGATTGAGTGAGTTTAATATTGAAGGTTCACAACAGGCAGTTTTTGGTTTACTTGATATGATGCTAATTGATTTTAATTAAAAAATGACTATTGCTTCAAAGCTGGTTTTAAGGAGGAGATTTGGTAAAGGGCTGGATTTTCACCAAGGTCCTCAGCTCTTATCAATTCAGCGAGATTCTTACGAGGAGTTTTTACAGTCTAATGTTAAGCCCTCTGAGAGAAGGGATGTAGGTTTGCAGAGGGTTTTCAAGAGCATCTTTCCAGTGAAGGATGCCACTGGAAGAGCCTCTTTGGAGTTTGTGAGTTATGAGTTGGAGCCGTCAAGGTATGATGTTGAAGAGTGCAAGGCTCGGGGCATGAGCTATGTTGCATCCTTAAAGGTTGTTTTAAATCTTATAATCTGGGACATTGACCCCGAGACAGGAAAGAAAACGCTCAGCGCTCTCAAAGAAGATAAAGTTTATTTTGGGGAGATCCCGTTGATGACAGAAGCGGGGACTTTCATCATTAATGGTACAGAGAGAGTTTTGGTTAGCCAGTTACAAAGAAGTCCGGGGGTTTTCTTCTCTCATGATGGTGGTAAAACTCATAGCTCGGGTAAGCTCTTATTTTCTGCTAGATTAATTCCTTATAGAGGTAGTTGGCTAGATTTTGAGTTCGATTACAAAGATATTTTATACGCTCGCATAGATAAGAAAAGAAAATTTCCAGCTACGATACTTTTACGCGCTTTGGGGATGGATAGCGAAAGCATTCTTAATAGATTTTATCCAACTTTCCAATTAAGATTCAGCAAAAACGGCTCCATCTTCAGAAACTTCAACCCCAGGCAGTTAGAAGGCCAAAAGGCTTACGTGGATATCAAAGTTGGAGACAAGATTTTAATAAAGAAAGGGCAAAAATTTACCAGGGCAGTCATTAGGAAGCTGGCGGAAGCTGGTATCAAGGAAATTGAACTTGATTCAAATTACGTAGCGACTCTGTTGAGTGCTAAGTATTATTTCCTGGTTAATAAAGATATAGTCCATCCTAAAACAAAAGAAAAATTGCTTGAAAAAGGTCAAGTAATTGTGGGTTTAGACAAACTGAGGGAGTTCTTAAAGCCTGCTCTAACTAGAGGCATTTTTGATGATGACTTTGCAAAAGAGTTGGACAATTCCATTCATATTCTTCTCAGAAGCGGCGAGATTTTAACTGTGGATGAGTATGATTCGAAAGGCAAAATTGTGCAGAAAGGTGTAATTTCGGACCTAATGGATACAGGCATAAATCAAATAGAAGTTCTTTACTCAGACGATTTTTATCTGGGAGATGCTTTGTGGAAAACTTTAGTGGCAGATAAGTTAGAGCCAAACAGTGTTTCCGAGTTACTGTCCAGCAAGTCAAACGATGAAGCGTGTGTTGAGATTTACAAGAAAATTAGACCAGGTGACCCCGCTCGCCTTGAGACGGCAAAGAACACCCTAAAGAACCTATTTTTCTCTAATGATAGGTACGACTTATCCGAGGTTGGGATTTACAAGATTAATCACAAGCTTTACATTTCCCGAAATTTGCCTCCTCCTACAAGAACCGATGGCTGTCTGTTAGTGGAGGACATTTTAGCAACAGTAGAGTATCTTCTTCATCTCAGGGCTGTCACGGATATCAGCACCTACACTGTGGATGATATCGATCATTTAGGTAATAGAAGAGTAAGAACTGTGGGTGAGCTTGTTGAAAATCAGTTCAGAATAGCTTTAACCAGATTAGAAAGGGTAATCAGAGAAAAGATGTCTACATCAGACCTCGAGGTTATGGTGCCTCAGGAGCTGGTAAACTTCAAGCCTTTGTCCAAGATTTTAAAAGACTTTTTTGCCTCTGGACAGTTAAGTCAATTCTTAGATCAAACAAATCCACTTTCAGAGCTTACTCACAAAAGAAGACTGTCTGCTTTAGGACCAGGGGGGTTAACTAGGGAGAGAGCTGGGTTTGAGGTTAGAGATGTGCATGCTACCCACTTCGGCAGGATTTGTCCAATTGAAACTCCTGAAGGACAGAATATTGGATTAATTGTTTCTTTAGCAATTTTTGCCACAGTTAATCACCTTGGTTTTATTCAAACGCCTTTCAGAGTTGTTGAAAACGGTAAAGTAACAGATAAGGTGGTTTACTTAACAGCGCTTGAAGAAACCAGAGAGACTGTTGCAAGTGCTTCCAGTTGGGACCCAGTTAAAGGTAGATTTGTTAGCCAGTACGTTCAGGCTCGAGTTGGAGGTGAGTATAGGCTTGTTCCTGTTTCTGAGGTAACGAAGTTAGAGGTAAGTTCTAGACAAATTTTAAGTGTATCGGCTTCTCTTATTCCGTTCTTAGAGCATGATGACGCAAATAGAGCTCTGATGGGTTCTAACATGCAAAGACAAGCTGTACCTTGTATAAAGCCTAGCGCTCCTAAAGTGGGTACAGGTGTAGAGCAAATGGTAGCGAAGCACGCAGGAGCATGTATTGTAGCTAAAAGAAGCGGGAGGGTCATCTATGTGGACGCTGAGCGGATAACCATTAAGGCGGATAAGGCATTACCTGATTCTGATGACACGGGAATAGATATTTACCACTTATTAAAATTTAGTAGAACCAATCAAAATACCGCCAAAAGTTTCAGGCCAATTGTAAGAGAAGGAGATACTGTGAAAGCTCAAGATGTCATTGCAGATAGCTATTCTACAGACCTAGGAGAGTTGGCCCTTGGTCAGAATATACTGGTAGCCTTTATGCCGTGGCATGGGTTTAATTTTGAGGACTCTATTTTGGTCTCTGAAAGGCTCCTCAAGGATGATATCTTCACCTCAATACAAATAGAAGAGTTTGAGTGTCTTGCTAGAGACTCTAAGGTAGGGCGGGAAGAAATCACTAGAGACATTCCTAATATAGGAGAAGAAGCGTTAGTAAATCTTGATGAAACAGGAATTGTCAGAGTGGGCGCTTTCGTTAAGCCGGGAGATATTTTAGTTGGAAAAGTCACTCCTAAAGGTGAAGGACAATTAACGCCAGAAGAAAAATTGCTTAGAGCGATTTTTGGAGAAAAGGCGGGAGAGTTTAAAGATTCGTCTTTGCGGGTTCCGCCGGGAATCTCGGGCATTGTCATAGATTCGCAGATTTATACTCGAAGAGGGGTGCAAAAAGATGAACGAGCCAAGCTAATCGAGCAAAGAGAAATCGCAGAACTGGAGAAAGACTTAAAAGAAGAGATTGAGAGCATAAAAGAGGGTACTTACAAACAGCTAGTCCAGCTGCTTCAAAACAAGAAAGTGGTGAGCAGCTTTTCGAAGGGTAAAATTTCAGTTTCAAAAGGCACGGTTCTCACAGAGGATTTAATTAGAAGTTTAAGTTTTGAAAACATTAAAGAGCTTAACTTAGGAGATGACTCGCTGCATAAAAAAGTTTTTGATTTTATTGAAGGAGCGCAAAAATTGATTGCTAACAGAAGATCTGTGTACAACGATAAAATAAAAAGGGTAAAAGAAGGAGATGATCTGCCCGCAGGGATAGTTAAAATGGTTAAAGTTTATGTGGCCTCAAAGAGAAAGATCCAACCAGGGGACAAGTTTGCGGGTAGACATGGAAATAAGGGTGTAGTTTCAAAAATTGTTCCTGAAGAGGATATGCCTTTTTTGGAGGACGGCACCCCTGTTCATATGGTGTTGAATCCCTTAGGGGTTCCTTCAAGAATGAATATTGGTCAGATTTTAGAGTGTTATTTGGGCCTTTTAAGTTTCCGAGTCGGTCAAATGATCAGCAAGACTCTAGAGAAAGTCATGGATATGAGCACAGGGATTGAGAAGAAAATTCCTAGCTCTGTAAGAGATGAGGCTGCGAACCGGCTCAAGGAAATTTTCAAAGTAATTTACTCTGATGACGATTATGAAAAACTTGATAAACTAAGCATTACCGAGCTTTTCAAATTTGCTTATCGTGAGGCTTCTGGTCCAAAATTCGCAACGCCTAGTTTTGATCCCGCTAAGGAGGAAGAAATAGATAGGCTATTTTCTAAGTTTAAGTTGCCTACTACAGGTAAGTGCACTCTTATTGATGGCAGAACTGGTCAAAAATTTCAAGAACCGGTTTCAGTGGGTTACATGTATATGTTAAAACTGCACCATATGGTTGAAGATAAAATTCACGCTAGAAGCATAGGTCCTTATAGCCTTGTTACCCAACAACCTTTAGGTGGAAAAAGTCAGATGGGAGGACAGAGATTGGGAGAAATGGAGGTTTGGGCTTTAGAGGCTTATGGAGCCGCGTTTACTCTTCAGGAGTTTTTAACTGTTAAGAGCGATGATGTTTCGGGCAGAACCAGAATGTATGAATCGATAGTGAAAGGAGTTAATGTTTTAGAGCCAGGCACACCGGAATCATTCAATGTTACAGTTAAAGAGCTGCAAGCGTTGGCTTTAAATGTGGAGTTTTTAGGGGATGATGAAGATAACCTTGGTTTAAGAGAGATTTAATTTGAGGAAATGATTTTTAATTACTATGGAGGAACTTTTTAGCGTTTTTGATAAACCTAAAAATTTTGCAAAGTTCTCGGCTGTCAAGTTAAGTTTAGCAAGTCCAGAAACTATTCTAAAGTGGTCACATGGCGAGGTTACGAAGCCAGAGACCATAAATTATAGAACTTTGAAGCCAGAGCGAGACGGCTTATTTTGCGCCAAGATTTTTGGACCTGTTCGAGATTTCGAGTGCCTATGCGGCAAATACAGGAGGCTTAGGCACAGGGGGGTTGTTTGTGAGAAGTGTGGAGTAGAGGTCATTCAATCGAAAGTGAGAAGAGAGAGATTGGGTCATATTGAGTTAGCAGCCCCTGTGGTGCATATATGGATGTTTAAAGTCTTGCCAAGTAGGATTGGAGGTATTCTTGATATGTCAGTCAAGGACCTTGAAAAAGTTATTTACTACGAGTCGTATCTGGTGGTAGATCCAGGCAAGACGGGTTTGTCTTTTTGTGAGCTCTTGAGCGAAAAAGAGTATTTAGAAGCTAAATCTCAGTTTGGAGATAAGTTCGTAGCAAAAATGGGAGGGGAAGCTATACTAGATGCTTTGCGACAGATTGATTTGGATAAATTAGTAAAGTCTCTGAGGAAAGAGTATGCTTCCACCACTAGCGACCTAAAGAAGAAGAGGCTCGCTAAGCGTTTAAAGATAGTAAGCGGTTTTTTAGAAAGTGGAAATTCGCCAGAATGGCTTGTTCTAACGAGATTACCTGTTCTGCCTCCGGATTTGAGGCCTTTGGTGCCTTTGGAAGGAGGGCGATTTGCGACAAGCGATTTGAATGATCTGTATCGTAGGATTCTAAACAGAAATAATCGCTTAAAAAGATTAATAGAGTTGAACGCCCCTGAAATAATCTTGAGAAACGAAAAAAGGATGCTTCAAGAAGCTGTTGATGCTTTATTCGATAATTCTAAAAGACCAAAGCCGGTCACGGGGATTAATAAGAGGCCCTTGAAAAGTCTAAGCGATATGCTAAGGGGCAAAACTGGTAGGTTCAGACAAAATCTTTTAGGAAAAAGGGTAGATTACTCAGGAAGAAGCGTAATAGTAGTAGGACCTGAATTGAGATTGCATCAATGTGGTCTTCCAAAGCAAATGGCTTTGGAATTGTTCAAACCTTTTATTTACGGAAAGCTGGAGGAAAAGGGTTTCGTTACAACAATTAAAAGCGCAAAGAGATTGGTTGAAAAAGAAAAACCGATAGTTTGGGATGTTTTAGACGAGGTAATTAAGGAGCACCCAATTATGTTAAATAGGGCTCCTACTTTGCATAGATTGGGGATTCAGGCTTTTGAGCCTATCTTGACGGAGAGTAAAGCTATCCGACTTCATCCCCTTGTTTGTTTTGCTTACAACGCTGATTTTGACGGGGATCAGATGGCAGTTCATGTTCCTGTTTCTTTGGAATCAATGGTAGAGTGCAGAACTTTGATAATGTCAACCAACAACATTCTTAGTCCAGCGCATGGAAAATCGATTATTGGTCCCACTCAAGATATAGTGCTAGGACTTTACTATTTAACACGTGAAAGACCGTTTGCTAAAGGGCATGGTAAGGTGTTTCACAGGGAAGAAGAAGTTCTTATGGCTTGGGAACTTGGATATGTTCATTTACAAGCTCCAGTAAAGTGCAAAATTGACGGGAAAATGTATTCTACGACTGTTGGAAGGGTAATTCTGTATAGCTCATTACCTAGAGTGTTGAGTTTTTCCAAGTTTAATAAGGTTTTGAAGAAAAAAGATATCAGCAAGTTGTTGGATGAAGCGTTTCTTAACTATGGTGGAAAGACAGCTGTGATCCTAGCTGATCGGATTAAAGACGTAGGATTTTATTTTTCAACTGTTTCCGCGATATCATTTGGGTTAAAAGATTTAGTTATTCCAGAGTCTAAAGAAAGATTAATTAAAGAAGCTGAGGAAAAAGTTAGTGTAATAGAAAGTCAGTACCAAGAAGGTTTGATCACCTCTGGAGAGAGATATAACAAGATTATCGATGTTTGGTCTTCCGTGAGTGACAAGATTGCAGAAGAGTTAATGGAAGCAATATCGAAGGAAGATTTTGTCGACGATCAAGGCAATAAAGTGGTCGGGGATTCTTTTAATCCCGTTTTCATAATGGCGGATTCAGGGGCCAGAGGAAGTATGCAGCAGCTGAAGCAATTATCCGGCATGAGAGGTTTAATGGCTAGACCTGATGGTTCCATCGTGGAGTATCCAATTAAGTCGAGCTTTAGGGAAGGGTTGTCTGACTTTGAGTATTTCCTTTCCACACATGGCGCAAGGAAGGGGTTGGCCGATACTGCTTTAAAAACGGCTAACGCTGGCTATTTAACAAGAAGGCTGGTTGATGTATCTCATAATGTTATCGTTACCGAGCAGGATTGTGGAACTTCGGATGGATTGATTATAACAGCATTGGTAGAAGCAGGTGAGGAAATAGAAGGGTTAGGTGAGAGAATTTTAGGAAGAGTGGCAGCTGAGGATGTTTATAATCCAGTTACTGGTCAAATAATAGTTAAACAGAATGAAGAAATAACCGAGGCACATGTGGAAAAAATTTTGGAGTCTGGAATCGATTCCGTCAAGATTAGATCAGTAATTACATGCCAAAGTAAGAAAGGTGTTTGTGCGAAATGTTATGGCAGGGACTTGGGTAGAGGCCATCTTGTAAATGTTGGAGAAGCCGTAGGAGTTTTAGCAGCTCAGTCTATTGGTGAGCCGGGAACGCAACTTACAATGAGAACTTTCCACATTGGAGGTGCTGCAGTTGGAAAAGCTGAACAATCCAACATAGTTGCAAAAAACAGTGGAACTGTTTTGTTTGAAGGCGTAAGGACGGTTACCAAAAAAGATGGCACTGTGGTAGTTATGGGGCGAAAAGGGATTATCAAGATTATTGACCCTAAAACAGGCATGGACAAAGAGAAGTATTCGGTTGTGTATGGAGCGAGATTGCTAGTGTCTGATCAAGTGGAAGTCAAGAAAGGTGAAGTTCTTGTTGAGTGGGATCCGTTTATTAATCCCATCCTAAGTGAGACAAAGGGAAGAGTAGAGTGGCTCGATTTAAATGAGCTCACTTTAGAGGAAAGAGTTGATGAAAGGACTGGTTTGGTGGAAAAAGAAGTAGTGCCTCCTAAAAACAAATCAGCCTCGCTTAGACCCCGGTTAGTTGTTTTCGGTGAAAGTGGAGATCAAAGAGTTTACAATTTGCCTTTTGGTTCATTTGTGTTGGTTGAAAATGGTGCTTTTGTGGGAGCCGGGGATATACTGGCTAAAAGACCGCGGAAAGTTGTGCGATCAGGTGACATTACTGGGGGCTTACCTAGGGTGGTAGAACTTTTTGAAGCAAGAAAGCCAAAAGATGTAGCCTTGTTGGCCGAGGTAAGTGGAGTGGTTGATATCCTTGAGGATTCGAAAGGCAGAAGAGTGCTGGTAATCCAAAATGAAGCTGGTGAGAAAGTGGAGTACATTGTTCCTAAAGGTAAGCAGGTAGTAGTTAATAAAGGTGAGACGGTTAGGGTAGGGGAGCAGCTTACCGATGGAGTATTGAATCCTCACGATATATTGAATGTTCTAGGAGTTAAAGCTGTAGCGGCATATTTAGTTGAGAAGATCAAGGAGGTCTATCGTTTGCAAGGGGTTTCAATTAACGATAAGCAGTTCGAAGTGATTGTTAGGCAAATGCTAAGGAGGGTGTTGATTGAAGATCCCGGTGACTCAATGTTTGAGGCAGGGGAAGCAGTTTTGCTTCAAACCGTGTTAAATGTAAATCAAAAATTAATAAATCAAAAGAAAAAACCTGCAAAATTCAGACCTCTATTGCTGGGTATTACAAGAGCTGCTTTGTCTTCCGATACTTCTTTCATTTCAGCTGCAAGCTTTCAAGAAACGCCAAGAGTGCTTACCGATGCCGCAGTCAATGGCAAGATAGATTACCTTGAAGGGCTGAAAGAGAATGTTATATTGGGAAGGCCAATTCCAGCAGGGACTGGATTGCCAATTTACAGAAAAATATCAGTTGAAGTGGCCTCTGAGGGATTTGAAGAATCGGCTCAGTCAGAAAGTTTCGTGAGCTTGTGAAAGAAAGTTTAAGCGTCAAGGAGGCTGAGCAGCAAGTTGGCAAAAGCCTTACAACTACTGTTGCTGTTTTTAAGGCGAGAGGGCATTCTAGCTTTGGTTTTCCAGTAAATTTACTCATCTAAGTTTTCTTTTAAAAAACTTTTTCTAGGGTAACAACTAAATTTAGCTGCTTGTCCTGCTCAAAACTCAAGAGAATTCTTAAGTTCTCCGTGTTTCGACAAACTTAGCCGATCCAAATATCTTTTCGGCTCAATATGCAAAAGATAGCGTTTAGGACCTTAGCTAATTTGGTGACTTTGGAGTAGGCTAGGTCTTTAATTGCAGTCTCTTCAGTAATACTTATGTCGTCTAGTCTGAAGACCCCTAAAGCTTAGTGTGTGTTAACTTATCGCTCTTGTTAGAGAACACACTCTTTTGCTCTAAGCCTTAAGGCTAGAGCTTACTTTTAATATAATAAGACTTTAATAAGGATATGATATAACTGCTTCTAATTTCGCTTTAACTTGCTTGTGAACCTGGCATACCAAAACTTTACTGCAATTTTGACTCCGAATCTGTCTTAACTAAGCTTTAGCTAGTATATGATTTGACTTTAATATGAGCTGGGGTCACAATTGACGTAATCTTAATTTGCTTTTGCGTCTCTAAATTTAATTTAAGTTTGATTAAGTTTTAATCTTAAAATTCACTTCAAATCTTAAGCTGATACCCCCAGCATTTTATCTAACTCGTGGGATATTGCTCCAACAGGTTTACCTAGTGCAAGACTTAATTCAGTAGCCAATAAATTTTTTGCTGTATCGAAGATTCTTTTTTCTCCAAAAGACAAGGCTTTAGCTTTCATAATTGCTTTAAACTCCGAAAGTAAGGAAGCTAACTCAAATACATCACAGTTTTTAACAATCTCAAGATACTCCCTGACACGTCTGTTCCATGATTCCAAGTCTGTTTTGCTTTTTTTGCGCTTCTTCAACATTTCAAATATAGTTTTTACCTCGACCGGTCCTATGATTTTTCGAAGGGTTTTTACTTGCGCAGATTCGCACGGGATAAATAGTCTCAAGTCACTATTTTCAAGATGGACAGAGTAAAATTTTGCGGTAATATCGCCGATTTTTCTCTCAACTATACTCTCAATTGTTCCAACTCCATGCCCCGGATATACTATTTTATCTTTAACCTTTAGTTTAGTCTGCGGCCCTAAAGCAGTGTCTTTTTTGCGCTCAGTGACCTGCTCAATTGTTAGGCTACTATCTTTTAACTTTATCTTTTTACTGTTTTTATGCCCCTTAGCTCTGTCAATAGAAGATGTAGGAGATACTTTTCCAGAACCACTGGGCATCTAATTAAAAAAAAGGATATCATAAATCTTATTGAAAATCAATGCTTTAGCCCCTTAATCTGCTCCAAAACGCTTCTTTCCAATGGAGATAAATTTGGAATTCCCATGGCCTTTTTAGCAACAGCTATAGGGTAAATCACCTGATTCATAAAAATATTGCTGTCTAAAATAAGATTCGGATTGAAAAAAGCTTCTCTGAAAATTAAACCTATTTGAATATAATCTGAACTAATTCCTAAGTCGTTTGTCGGAGAACAAACTGATTTTGTTCCTAAAAAGACTTTTGCTAGCCCTGCTACTAGTAGGCGAAGGCCTAAACCAAGGTTTCCAATGACATATTTTTGATTGTCCGGCCAAATACCCACATGGTCAATTTGCATGGTTACTGGACACTTAATAGCTTCTGGTCTTTGCACGATGTAAAATTTGTAATTAGATGGCTGGTTATTGACGGAGTAATCCCCAAAGTTAACTTCCATCCTTGGATACCGTAAGCTAAAATTAGGGAAATCTTCAAATTTCCTTCTTAAATCTGTAAGTTCAGGTATTCTGATCTCTGAAATAGGTAAATTTCTTAAATGAGTTAAATCTAAAGAATGATTTTTTTTTGTAGAGGAAAGTACTTGTTTTGGCCTGCAATAAGCCTCTGATACGTTACCCGCAGAATCCTCCGCATAAATTAACTCCTGTCCCGAGAAAAAATTTGCATATAAATTTGAAGGCAAGCTAGGATCTAAAAGATCGGCTCTTAAGGCGCTAAAACTTTGGAACCCCTCTCTTAAATTTACAGTTAAATTAGAACTGTCCTCGACTTTAAATATGCAAAGGTATAAAGTGGTCTCTGTAGCTCGAGCAGGACTTGATACAATTTCGATTTTTGGCGGCGTTTTATCCACTCGAAAGGAAAAAATAGCTGTAGTTGAGTTTTGTCTAGATGAGCTATCGATGGCTGACAACTTCACAAACAACTCAGCTTCGTCTAATTTTTCCAAGATAGCCTGGTCAATTGAAAAATCTAAATTTAACTCGCTGGCGTTGACTTCAGCGTCGTATAGAGTTTCCGAAAACTCTTTTTGGGTTAATAGAACTTTTACATACTTAACCTTAGATGGGAAGTCAGAGATCTTAAAAGAAATTGTATTTCGGTGGTTGCTTATAAACTGAATGGGTGAAACAAGTTCAACCTGAGGCGGTGTCGAATCAAAATACTTTCTTAAAAAGAAATAAATCAGAGTCAAAAGAAAGGCTAGAGTAAAAACTAAGAAGTAAATGATTAACCAGCTGAGGTTAGATTTTATGCGCATTTTAATCAAATTGCTGCTCTAACCCCAACTCCTCACCCAGCCTAAAAAGCAAGAATTTTTTCAAGTTCTGTTTAATCTGATTTTCCAATTGTCTTACCCTCTCTAGACTGATACCCAGTTGATTAGACAACTCTTGTAAAGTGGCTTTTGACTCTTTTAACACTCTCTCTTCAAAAATGATCTGGTCTCGACGAGAAAGCGAATTGTAAAAGGCTTCCAAAGCCTTGTTGGCTTGTTCAACGAACTCTTTCGAGTAAACCTCTTCCTCTACATTCACAGACTCGTCAACTAATGTTTGCTCTAGGCTTTTGCCTTCAAAAATTTCACTTTGAAGACTAAGTTCAGGGGTTTTCAAACGATCCCTCATTTCATCTACTTTCTCTGGCGAGACTTCTAGCAACTCAGCCAGTTCTCGATTATCTATAGTTTCAGTCCCCGCAATAGACTTAAGTTTGGCTTCCTGCTTCTTTAAATTAAAAAAAAGCCACCTTTCCTTTTGGGATTTTCCGATCTTAACAAGTCTATAATTAGACAAAATATACTTTATAACAAAAGCTTTGACCCAAAAAGCGGCATAAGTGGGAAATCGAACTCCTTTAAACGGGTCAAAATTTTTCAAGGCCTCAAATAACCCAAGAGTTCCTTCTTGGATCAAATCTAACAAGTTTTTGACATTTTTCTCGTGATCTTTAGCTATCTTCACCACCAGCCAGAGGTTTGACAATATAAGTTTTCTTGCCGCTTCAATGTCCTTTTCTGTAAAGTATTTGACCGCAAGCCAATGCTCCTCTTCCCTTGTTAAGCGCGGAATGGAGGCTACTCTTCTCAAGTAGGCCGCTAAAGATTCATCAGAAAGAATTTCAACCCTACGCGGAGCAGGAAGATCGGATTTTTTGAGATGCTTGCTTCGCATTAAGGCTACTTTGGGATTATTCTAAAGAATTTTTTTGTGAAAGTCGAAAATTCACCAGCAAGGTGTATTATCAGATCCTTGATATTCTAGAGCGAAATCAACTCTTAACCAAAGACCATGGTGAATTAATAAAAAAAATTAGCCAAGAACAAGGGTTGCATTTAATTGAGGTTTGCGAAAAAGAACTAAATTTAGATCAAGTTACTATTTGTCAAGTAATTGCCGAAGCTCTCGGAATCCCTTTGTTAGAATCTGAAGACCTTGAGTTAGATACTTCTCTAATAGAGTCAATTCCAAAAACGGTAGCGAAAAAGTACGGCGTTGTTCCACTAGCAAAACACCAAAAATACCTTGAAATGGGGATGCTGGATCCCACTAATCTCGCATCAATAAACGATATTAAATTTATCACAGGTCAAGAAATTCAGGTTAAAATGATAACTCCTTCCCAGTTTTCTCGATTTTTTGAAAAGCTTTACGAGGACCAGCAACTTAACAAAATAATCTCTGATATCAAAGACGAGCATGCCCAAGTGGAGGTTGCAGAGGAACAAGCTATCAACATTTCCGAGTTAGAGAAAGAGTCTGAAAGCGCTCCTATAATCAAGTTAGTGAATGCTATTTTAATAGACGCCATTAAAAAGAGAGCTTCGGACATTCATTTTGAGCCATTCGAAAAAAACTGCAGAGTAAGATTTCGAATTGACGGCATTCTGTACGAGATAATGAGACCTCCTGTTAAGCTAAAGAACTCGATATCTACCAGGTTGAAAATTATGGCGAATCTGGACATCGCGGAGAGAAGACTGCCACAAGATGGCAGAATTAAATTGCGTTTAGGGCATCGAGAAATAGATTTTAGGGTGAATGTTATTCCAACTATCTACGGAGAGAAAGTTGTTCTTAGATTATTGGATAAAAGTAATCTTCAATTAAATCTAGATAGCTTGGGTTTTGAGGCTCATCAGAAAGAGCTTTTTCTATCGGCAATTTCAAAGCCTTACGGTTTGGTTTTAGTAGTTGGCCCGACTGGAAGTGGCAAAACCACAACCTTGTACTCGGCTTTGCTAGAGCTAAACAAGCCGCATGTGAACATAAGCACTATCGAAGATCCCGTAGAGTATCAACTTAATGGAATTAACCAAATTCAAGTAAATGAAGAAATAGGTCTGACTTTTGCCTCATGTTTGCGAGCTTTTTTGAGACAAGACCCTGATGTAATTTTAGTTGGCGAAATCAGAGATTTAGAAACAGCAGAAATTGCGGTTAAGGCGTCATTGACAGGACACCTTGTTCTATCAACTCTTCATACCAACGACTCTACCTCTACTATAACTCGCTTGTTAAATATGGGTGTTGAGCCTTTTTTGGTTTCCACCTCTTTAAACCTAATTGTGGCTCAACGACTGGTGCGAAAAGTTTGTAGCAGCTGCGCTGAACCGCTGAATGTTCATCCAGAAACCCTCTTGCAATTAGGCTTTTCGGAAAGCGAACTTGACTATGTTAGGCCAATCAAAGGGCTAGGTTGTAAGAACTGCTCTAATACGGGTTACTCGGGGCGAGTTGCCATTTATGAAGTGTTGGACGTAAATGATGAACTAAAAGACTTGGTATTATCAGGCGTAAACGCTAACGAGTTAAGGCGTCACGCAAAGAGGCTGGGTCTTCAAACCTTACGAAGATCTGCCCTAAACAAAGTGCGAGAAGGTTTAACAAGTCTGGATGAGGTAGTCAGAGTAACCATAAATGATTAAGGTATGAAGGAGTTTTACTGGCAAGGAAAAGATTTGAAAGGCCAAACCCTAAAAGGAGTCATTGCAGCGAGTTCTCCTATGGAAGTTGTAGATCTGCTTAAAAGAAAGCAGATAATCGTTGACACAACCTCAATTCGAGAGAAAAGAAAGTTTTCTCTTAAAAACCTATTTTTTAACAAAGTAAAGAAAAAAGATTTGGTTTTATTTACAAGACAGTTTGCAACTTTAACCCAAGCAGGCATCCCATACACCCAAGCGCTAGAGATTTTGAGCAAGCAGACAGAGTCTAAAAGACTAGCCGCCATTTTAAACGATATTAAGACTAAAATCGAAGGAGGCCAATCTTTATCCGCGGCCTTTCAGGAGCACCTAGATGTTTTCGATGAATTGTATGTTAGTCTTTTGAAAGCCGGCGAGGAAGGAGGTTTTTTAGATACCGTTCTTTTACGTTTAAGCGTTTACCTAGAAAAAGCTTTGAAGCTTTCCCGAGAAATTAAAGTTGCTCTGATATATCCGGCGATTTTGTTGCTGGTGGCCGTTATAGTCGTAGCCGTGATTTTGATTTTCGTCATACCTACATTCGAGGAAATTTTCTCAGAGTTTGGAGCAGCGCTACCTTTACCCACGAGAATCGTTATTCAGATTTCTTCCTTTACCCGAGACTTTTGGTGGCTTATTAGTGTTTTTCTGGGAGCTTCAGGTTATCTTTTGTTTAAGTTTTCCAGAAGAGAAGAAGGGAAGAGATTTTTTCATCCCTTGCTTTTAAAGGTTCCGGGGTTTGGTGCATTGATTAAAAAAGCTAATTTGGCACGTTTTAGTCGTACTCTTTCGACTATGATTTCGAGTGGAGTGCCTATTTTGAAAGCCCTTGATTGTTCTGCAAAAGTGGTAGGAAACTCTGTGATTCAACAGATCATACTAGATTCAATAACGGAAGTTTCTCAGGGTAAAAATCTCAATGAAGTTCTTAAAAAATCTTTAGTAATTCCTCCTATCTTTTGGAGCATGATTGCGGTCGGTGAACAAACGGGAGCTTTAGATGCTATGTTGGAGAGATTAGCCACTTTTTTCGAGGAGGAGGTTGACGCTGCTGTTCAATCTTTGAAGCAATTGATAGAGCCTGTGATGATTTTGATTTTAGGGGTGATAATTGGAGGCTTAGTAATTGCGATGTATCTCCCAATCTTCAGGCTTGGAAGCGTAGTGGGATGAGATGGTTAGACTTGATTAGATTAATAGTTTTTGCGGCCGTTTTAGTTATATTCGCATTATTAAACTCTACAATTTGGTTTTTAATTTTTGTTTTCTTGATTTTTTTGACCCTTTGGATGGTCTCTCTTCTTAAACCCTCAACTACATATTATGCGGATCTGCTAGCTCTTGCTGTGATTATTGGCTTGAGCGGAGGAAGGGGCTCGCTTCAAATGCTAGCATTTCCATTTTCTTGTTTTGGTTATCATTTTTTCATCCCGCTTAGCTCCCTTAGCCTGCTTTATCCTGTTTTGCTGCTGAGTTTAATTTTTGGTTTGGAGGACACTTTCAAAAATTTCTCTGTCGTCGCCTATGAAGAGCTTAACAGGAGCGCGCTACTTGATTTTATTGCTTTTAGTAGCTCTAGCGTATTGTTAAGCTTTTTAGCTTTCATATTAGCCAATAAACTTAGACAAAATAAAACCGCGGTGACAAAGCTAGCCAAAAAGTTCGAAAACTTTTTGGATGCATTTACTGAGCCAGTAATAATCTGTAAAGACTCAACCATAATTTACAAAAACGAAGCCTCAAGGACTTTAAATTTGTCCGAGGCAGACCTGGATAAGGATCACATTTTAGTGGGAGAAAAGACTTTTTCTATAAGTAAAAGCAATTTCGTTGATGAAAATGAGGAGCTAACTCTGATTACCTTAAAAGAAGTTAGTCGATATTTGGAAATACAAAGCAGCCTAGAGGAAGTTTTTCGCTCGCGGCAAATATCTGGGAAACAGCAGGAGTCTCCGACCGTGAATTTTGGGCCTAAAGAAAGGATCGCCTATAAAAGCAAGCTGATGGAAAAACTGATTGGTTTAGCGTTAAAAGTGAGCAAAACTGACGCCCATGTTTTAATTTGCGGAGAGTCTGGGACGGGCAAAACACTTCTTGCGAAATTTATCCATGAGACTAGTGAAAGAGCCAAATATCCGTTCTTGGCAATAAACTGCGCTGCCATCCCGGAGGATTTGTTGGAAGCTGAGCTGTTTGGAGCTAAAAAAGGAGCTTACACAGGCAGTTTTGCAGATAGAAAAGGGGCTTTTTTGGAAGCTCAGGGTGGCGTTATTTTTTTGGACGAGATAGGAGATATGCCTCTGGGACTTCAGGGAAAACTTCTGAGAGTTTTGCAGGAGAAAGTCGTGAAGCCTCTGGGCAGCGATAAGGAGTTTCCCGTTGATGTAAGAGTTATAACAGCCACCAACAAAAATCTCGAAGAGTGCGTTAAGCTAAAAACTTTCAGAGAGGACCTTTTCTACAGAATCAATGTTGTAAAGTTAGTGTTACCTCCCTTAAGGGATAGAAAGGAAGATATACCTGTTTTGGTCGAAAATTTTTTGGCTAAAACGGGAAGACATTTCTATATTCACCCAGAGGCTTGGAGGCGCTTAATCGTTTATGACTATCCTGGAAATGTAAGAGAATTAGAAAATTTGCTGGAAAGAGCCTGCCTTCTGGCAGAGGATGCAGTGATATTGCCCGAGCATTTAAATATTGATGAAAAAGAGATGCCCCAAAGTCTTAGGATAGTAGAAACCGATTTTAACTTTCCGATGGATCTAGAGAGGTTTTTAGCTGAGCAGGAAAAAGCAATATTAACCAAAGCTTTAGAACAATCCTCATACAATAAATCTAAAGCGGCGAAACTACTAAATTTGACTATGAGATCTCTGCGTTACAGGCTTTCAAAATACAATTTGCATTACTAAATCTACATCTTGTCAACAGTCTGAATGCCCAGCAAGCTTAAGCACACTTCCATTAGGTTGTGAATTGCCATTACTAATGCTACTCGAGAAATTTTTAAGGGCTTATCAACTTTTAGCACGGGGCACGAGGCGTAAAACTTGTTGCTAAGCTGCGCAAGTTTGTAAACATAATCAGCTAGTGGGGCTGGGGAGAGTTTTTGCTCAGCCTTTGATAAGGCTGTTTCAAACAACAATATATGCCTCAAAAGATCAAATTCAATCGCCTCTTGAAATACCAAGTTTGAGCTGTTTAGGCGCTCCCGCAAGTTTGCACAATCAATTTCTCTTAAAATAGATTTCAGTCTTGCAAGGCTGTACAAAAGATAAGGACCTGAATTGCCGTTTAAATCAAGCCAAGCATCCAGATCGAAAACTACAGGCGTATTGTTATCTACTTTGACCATTCCATAAACTATTGCTCCAACAGCTATCTTTAGAGCTAGATTGTCTTTCTCTTCAGCTGAAAAATTTCGTTGAGCCAAGAACATTTCTTTTATCTTCGAACTTGAACTATCAAGAAGTTGCCAAAAAGTATAATAATTTTTAGCTCTTGAGCTTATTTTGCCTTCGGATGTGGTGACTAGAGCGTAAGGAAGATGCTGTAATTTTTCTGAATCTGCAAGCTTCATAATCTCTACAGCTTTGAACACTTGTTTGAAATGGAAGGCCTGAGAAGCGTCTACAACATAAATGGACTTATCAAAAACAAATTTTTCTTCCTTTAATTTAGCTAGAGCTAAGTCTCTGGTGGAGTAAAGAATCGAACCGTCTGATTTTTTAAGAACTAAAAATCCTAACGCACCAAGGTCTAGGCCTACTGCCCCGTCCTTGATGGTTAGCACGCCTTGACTCAACGCATCCTCTACAATTTGATGTCCAAGCTCGGTTACTTCGCTCTCGGAAAAGTCATAGTCAAAGTGGCAGCCTAGTATGTCATAAATTTTTTTAAAATCCTCAATGCACAGGTTGCGGGTTTTTATCCATAGCGAAGTCCAAAAAGGCTCTTTCTTTTCCAAAGCATTCAAAATTTCACTTACTTGTTTATTTCTAGTTTCAAATGTTTCTTTGACAGGTTGAGGAATTATTTTGAAAAACTCCATAGGATCTTGTCCCACTGCTTCTTCCGTTAAAGTTTGGACATTCAGTTGACTGAGGTGTTTCTTCGGTAGAATGAAAAAGTCAAATTTAAAGGCTTTTTGTGGTAACTGTTTGAAAAGATTCGACTTTTTGGAAACTACTATTACTATATCGTGTAATCCTGGCTCTTCATCAAAACCAGCTTCTAGCAGATCTTTGCCTGTGTTGATTTGGCAGTGATCTTCAAACAGTTTGATTATTTTGCCTATCGAACAATGCTCGTATGGAAATCTAGTTAAAGAGTCTAGCTCTAAAAGCTTGACGGCGCTTGAATAACAAGACCCGAGGAAGTCGACCTGTCTTGCATCTGGAAGTTTTCGATCCGTGAAATTTTGAAAGTACCATAAACATCTTGCCACATGAGTTCCGATATCTCCGAAATAATTTACGCAGGTGACATGGTTCCCCCGGTATTTTAGAATCCTCGACAAACTTGAACCCAAGCAAGCATTTCTAAGGTGCCCAACATGGAATGGCTTGTGAGTATTTGGCTGAGAGTATTCCAGCAAAATCTTTTTGGGCTTAGTGGCGCCAAAAACCTGTTTTTTTTGTAACCAAACTTCCAAAATATTTTTTGAGATTTTTTGAAAGTTTAAAAAAAAATTTAAATAACTTCCTGAAATTTCAATTTTCTCGAAAATTTGCCGTAAAGACTGACTGGCGGCCAAGCTTTGCAGTAATCTTTGCAGATTTTCAGGCGAGAGTTCAAATAAAGCAACGGAAAAATCGCCAAATTTGCTATCAGGAGGTAAACTAATCTTAGGTTCAAGCTTCAACTCAGAGGCTTGGATAATTGATGTTTTAATAATTTCTTCTAAATCGGAAAATATCATTAGAAAAAAATATTATACCTGACATTTATTTATGAACGCTAAACTAAACTACTTCTGTAAACTTGAGAGCTTTTTTTCCCGAAAGACTTTTTTGTGGGTGATGTTGCTTTTAACGCTAGGCTTTTTTTTTATGCAGATCAAATCTTACCTAATAGGAAATCCTCCAAGCCCGCCTCAAGCTGGCCCCGCTGAGATTCTATTTGATGAGTTCTTAGCCACAAACGATCCGCAGAATCTTTTTAGACTGGTGGATTTGCTATTCAGTCGAAAACTCTCATCTTTAAGTCTGAAAGAGCAATACATTTTAGTAGACTCGTTGACAATCCTAGCTAGGCTTTTCCCAGAAGATTTCGAAATTAAGCTCAGATTAGCCGTAGTGAGCTTTTTATTTGGAGCTTACTCTAAAAGTTTAGAGATAGTTGAAAGCTTAAGAAATCTCAATAATGAGGATGAGAGGCTAAAAGAGCTCCACGTTTTGAATTTAATTGTTATTGGTAACTACGATCAGGCTAGTCTCCTCATGGAGTCGCTGAAAAATTCTTTATCCAAACAAACCCTGGAAAGCTACCTAAATTTCAAGAAAAGCGTTTTTGATTTAGCACAACTTAAAGAAAACTTAGTTGAACCTTTGTTAGCAGAGCTGATAAAACTAGCAGAAACAAGGGTCACTTTTAAATCTGAAGATCCAGTAGCCAAAATGATACGTTGGTTTTTTGAAAACGAGATCATTGGCAGCAAGATAAGAAAACATTTTGTCGAAAGCGGGTTTTTAGTAATAGTTTTAGAAAATTTTCCCATAAGCAAAATGCCCCCTCAAATAAAGCAAACTTTCACTGATAAAATTAAAGAACTCCTCACGACTCAAGAGCGCATAGAAGGCGTTAAATTGGTCGATCAATCGGATTCTCAGGAAGTATTTATTGTTAAAAAAAATTGACTTTGGTTTAAATTTTTAGAAAAATACTGTGGAAACCCTCCAGGATTTCTCTGCCAGCTCAACCTAAAGAAAGTTTTTTCAGTGTTGACTCTTTTTGGTTTTTAACCGCTAAGACTTTTTAAATAAGCCCACCTGCTGGTCCACAAAAAATTCTGCCGAAGGATTGTTTGCTAGGAGAGAGAATAAATCCACTATCGATTTAAAATGATCAATTTCTTCTATCTGTTCATTTAAAAACCATTGCAGAAACTGAAAAGTCGAAAAATCGTTCAATGATAAACTTTTCTGAGAAAGTTGTTTATAATCTAACTCAACTTGCTCTTCTAAACTTAAACCCCATTTAAAGATATCGACTGCTTTATCGAAGTTTAAGTCAAGATTTTGCAGAGGATAGAATTTTATTACAACGTCTCTTTCAAGTAAAAAGTCTTTCAGTTTATTGGCGTGTTCAAGCTCTTCCTCAGCCTGATTTGAAAACCAAGATTCGAGATTTTTTAATCCTTTTCGCCCGAACCAAGTTGATACGGCATAATAAAAGTACGCTGCTTGCAACTCTTTGTTTAACTGTCGGCAAAGATCTTCAGCTAAACTCTCAACTAAATAAGCCATCTGTAGAACTTCTGTTACTATAGCAAAAAAGAGCCATTCACGCAATTTGTGCTTAGCTACATAATTTCTTTGAGCAGATTAATTAGACTTAAAAATATCGGATGGGTTATAATTTGAGGGAACTCAAGATGCAAGCAAGCAAAGCAAAAGTGATAAAATCTAGAGTTGGCAGAGTTGTGAAAATCAGCGGGGAAAAAACGGTTAAAGTGTCCGTTGAAAGTTTTGTTTTTAACAAGCTTTACAAAAAACACGTCAAAAGAAGAAGATTTTTTCTTGTACACGATGAAAAAGCTAGTTGTCGAGTAGGCGATCTGGTTTTAATTAAAGAGGGTAGGAGGGTCTCCAAATGCAAGTCTTGGTATGTAGCCAAGGTTTTAACTGGAGATGGAGCCAAAATAAACCCGGAAAAAATTGAGCAAGCTGGTAGTTCTTGATTTTTTTTCTATTTTTAAATAACTTTTTTAGGCAATGATTGGTCTTAAAAGTAAGGTTTCGGTTTGCGATAACTCGGGAGTAAAAACAGTGGTTTGCATCCATGTTTTTGGTGGTTCGAAAGTAAGATGGGCTAGAGTGGGAGATGTCTTCAAAGCAACTGTAAAACAGGCGATACCGTCTTCAAAGATAAAAAAGGGCGATTTAGTAGATGCTGTATTAGTAAGGTCAAAAAGAGTTGTTCAGAGACCTGACGGAAGTACGGTCTCTTTCAGCGACAATGCATGTGTAATAATATCTAGAAAGACAAAGGAACCTCTTGCTACAAGAATCTTTGGCCCTGTTGCGCGAGAGCTAAGAGACAAGCAGTTCATGAAAATTGTTAGTTTGGCACCTGAAGTTGTTTAAGCCTTACTTTTTAGAAAGTATTGGCCCAAATCAGAGTATTTCCTTATTTTTTGTACATAACAGTTTAACCAAACAAACTGTTCAGTTTTTTCTGGATGGTGAAGTTGCTTGATTTGCAACTAAATTGATGTTTGTGATCCCGTATGCAACTAACTCTCCCATAACTTTTAACACAAGTCCATAATTTACGTTTTCGTCTGCTCGTATGAAAATTTTCTGTTCGGCCCCTTTAGTGTCTAAAACTGCCTTTGCTCTTTGGCCTAGTTCATCCAAAGGTACGAGGTTATTAGAGCCTAAAAAAATTTGACCATCTTTGGTTATCGTTAAAGTAATCTGTTGACCGCTGCCTTGTTGCTGAACACCTCTTGCTTTGGGCAATTTAACCGGCATGTTAGTATTTAGCAAAGGAGCAGTGATCATGAATATAATCAGAAGAACCAACATTACATCAATCAGTGGGATAACGTTGATTTCGCTCTTTAGATCTTCATCAACTGAGAAATGGCTCATAATGATATTCTCAAGATAACTTTGAAATCCTCTATGAACTCGAGCATTTGTGTTTTTAGCTTTTTTAATTTCGTTGCGAAGAAGTTGTAAGCGATTGAAGCTGGAATTGCGGCGGCTAAGCCAACTGCTGTTGCCAATAAAGCTTCAGCTATGCCCGGCGCAACGGCTTGAATTGTTGTGTCCTGAGCTGTGGAAAGACCCAAAAAAGCATTCATAGTTCCAACAACAGTTCCAAAAAGCCCAATAAAAGGAGCGCTTGATGCTGTTGTAGCCAGGTAAGGTAACCACGATTCTAGTCTCGAAACTTCTTCAATATAGTATCTTTTAAGATTCCTTTCAGCCACATCTACTAAGTCTTGAACTTTCTGGAACGACTCTTTCATTTTCACTACATCACTATAGCTTTGCATGAACATTACAGCTAGCGGGCTGTTGGAAAAATTCTTGGCAAGCTCGTTTATTGTTTTTAACTCAGCTTTGCTAAAAAAAAGCTCGAGAAACTTGCTCGATTCCGCTGATGCTTTTGAGAATTGAACGTATTTAGCGAAAATAACAGCTAAACTTAAAACTGACATTGCTGTAAGAACTAAGAACACTGCCAATCCGACAGGGCCAGAGGTCCTTAAAATCGATAAAAAATTACCACCCAAACTAAGCTCCTCCATATCTCAGATTTGTTAGATTTTCGATAAGTTTTCTGGTACATTATAGCGAGAATCAGATGAAAAAAGTAGCTATCAATGGTTTTGGAAGAATTGGGAGATGTATTTTGCGAGCCTGGCTTGCGCGGAGACAAGAGTTAGATTTTGAAATCGTGGCGATTAATGATTTGGCCGATTTGAACATAAATGTTCACTTGCTTAAGTATGACTCAAATTATGGACCGTTGTGGGAGGATGTAGAGGTTGAAAACGACAAAATCATAGTTGGAGATCACCCGATTATTTGTTTAAAACAAGCTGCGCCGGAAAGCATTAATTGGAGAAGCTTAAGCGTTGATGTTGTATTAGAGTGCACAGGAGCTTTCACTAAACGAAATCTGGCAGCAAAACACCTCGAAGGAGGAGCAAAAAAGGTAATAGTTTCAGCGCCCTGTGATGAGGCCGATGAGACTATAGTTTTTGGAGTCAATCATTCTGATTACAACCCAGATAGTCACCATATTATAAGTTGTGCAAGCTGCACAACTAATTGTTTAGCCCCCATTGTTTATGTTTTAGACAAAGTTTTTGGTGTTGAAAGAGGATTGATGACAACAGTTCACGCGTACACTAATGATCAGCGAATTTTAGACCTAGTTCATAAAGATCTTAGGAGAGCTCGGGCTGCAGGTATGTCGATCATTCCAACGACAACAGGTGCTGCAAGAACTGTTGGAAAAGTGCTAAAACATCTAAAAGGGAAAATAGATGGTTTTGCATTGCGAGTTCCTGTTCCCGTTGTGTCGGTTGTAGATTTTGTGGCAACATTGTCAACTGCAGCGGCAACTAAGGAGCAGGTCAATAACGCCCTTAGAGACTACTCAGAAACTCAATTAAAAGGTATTTTAGCCGTCACCACAGAGGAGTTAGTATCAACCGATTTTAAAGGCCGAACGGAAAGCTCTATAGTGGATTTAAATCTTACTCAAGTTATCGATAATAATTTCGTTAAAGTTGTTGCCTGGTACGATAACGAGTATGGTTTTAGCAACCGAGTGCTGGACTTGACGGAGCTGGTATGCAAAACAGCTTGATTTAAAAAGATCGTCCAGAAAGCTTGATTTAAATGTTTAAAAAGGCGGATTTTCGGTTAGATTTACAAAGTCAACTGAAGCAGAGGGGTACGAAAAGTCTTCGTATGCTTTTACTGAGCCTTCATAAAAACTAGTCGAATCTAGCTACATTTTTATGCAGGCTGCCAGAATTTAAATAGCTAGGGAGTAAATTTCAAAGAATTCAATAGTCAGCTTTGATGAAACGCCCGCTTAGAAGCTTTGCTCTACTAAAAATTGGAGCAATTTTGCTTAGAAACTTTGAAAAGTAACGGCTTTTTGAAGAGGTAGCTGAAAGATATTGTTTTTCGGTACAGCGTTTAAAAGAATTTAAAATTGCCTTAAATTTTTTTTGTTCATTAACGAGAATTTTGCTTTTTAAAAAATGCCGAATTTATGGATTCTCCTCAAGCCATCGATAACAATCTATAGCAGCCATGCAACCCAACCCCGCAGCGGTTATTGCTTGCCTGTAAATATGATCGGTACAATCGCCAGCAACAAAAACGCCTGGAATATTCGTGTAACATCTAAAAGGATCAGGCCTGATTATATAACCTTGGGAGTCTTTTTGAACTCCTGTAAGGAATTCCGTACCTGGGACATGGCCTATCGCTAAAAATAAACCACTGACTTCTAATTTCTTTTCCTCTCCTGATAATAAGTTCTTTATAATTATACCTTTGAGAAGGGTTTCTCTACTACCTACTAAATCAACCACTACAGAGTTCCAAATAATTTCTATTTTGGGGTTCTGAAATACTCTGTTTTGCATTATCTTAGAGGCTCTTAAAATGTCTCGCCTGTGAATTAAATAAACTTTTGAAGCAAATCTCGTTAAAAACAAACTTTCTTCACAAGCTGAGTCCCCCCCTCCTACCACTGCCACTTCTTTGTTCTTGTGAAAAGCTCCATCGCAGGTTGCACAAGTGGATAAGCCATAACCCAACAGTTCTTTCTCTTTTTCAAGTCCAAGCATTCGACTTCTGGAACCCAAGCATAGAATGACTGCTCTAGACAGGAGTATTTCACCCGTGTTTAAGATTATTTTTTTAGGAGACCCTGTCAGTTCTGCCTGTTCGACTTTTCCGCTTCCTACTATAGCTCCAAACCGTTCAGCCTGTTTTTTCATCTTGTCTATTAAAACTGGCCCATACACCCCTTCTGGAAACCCAGGAAAATTTTCAACTTCAGTGGTGGTTGTCAATTGACCCCCAGGAGTCGGTCCCTCGATTACTAAAACTTTTAAATTTGCTCTCGAAGCGTAAATCGCTGCAGTTAAGCCGGCTGGACCTGACCCTAAAATTGCTACGTCAACCTGTTTCGTCACACCTTACTTAATACAAGGCTCCATTGTAAACAATAATCTCAGGCATTCCAAGTAAAAGAACAAGATCTTTTAGTCTGCTGTCAGACTTTAAGCAAAAGTTGTAAAATCTTAGTTTATGTATTTTATAGCAGCATTCTTCAATGCTTTGATTCCCGTGGTTGATATGTTTTTCACGATTATAATCTTTTTGTTCATAGGAAGAGCGATTTCCTCATGGGTATCAGGCTCGTACTACAATCCAATAGTTCAGTTTTTGCATCAGTCAACTGAAATAATTATAGCTCCATTTAGACGATTAAAATTTTTGTATGTGGCGGGATTTCCTTTAGATCTTCCATTTTTAGTGGCTTTTCTTTTTGTAGTTTTTTTGCGCTATTTTTTAATGGAAGTGCTTCAGGAGTCAGCCCTATTTTTTAGAAACTTGTGATACCCTATAGTCTTACGTAATTTCGAGGATTTACTCTCTTCCATGCTCTCCAGGCTTTGGTTGATGGGATCAAAACCTCGAAATGCAAATGAGGACCTGTTGCGATTCCTGATTCCCCCACTGCTCCAATCCTTTGATTGGCCAGTATTTTCTGGCCTGCCTTTACATCAATTTTAGACAAGTGAGCATAAAGGGTAGCAAGGTTTGCGTGTCTTATGACAACAGTTAAACCGTATCCTTTTAAATAGCCGGCAAAAATTACTCTTCCTTCCCATACACTTTTAACCGGGCAGTTGCGCTGAGTGGCTAAATCAATGCCAAAATGTTTTGCTCTTACGCTAAAATCTCTTGTTACTCGATATGCGCAATTGATAGGTGTATTGTATGATGATATTACTTTAGAGCAACTCAAAAAAAATAAAAAAGTTAAGACAGTTATGGTCGAGATTTTTATCGTTCTTTTCTTCTTAATTTTTTTCCCTGCTTTATACACAAAAGCTCCAATTTATCTTAGTAATTTTGAGGCTATCAACCAGTTAAAAACTTTTTTGCCATCGGATCAAGATTTTAAATTTTTAGATGCGGGCTGTGGTACAGGCAGAGTTTTGAAGGCTCTTTCTTCCGAGTTCCCAAAAGGAAGTTTCGAGGGAATTGAACTATCCCCGCTATTGGCGCTGTTTGCTACTTTATTAACTTGGCGATCACAAAATGTAAGAGTAAAACTAGGCACTTTGTTTACCCATCAGCTTAAAAATTACGACTATATTTATGCTTTTTTATCCCCAGTAGCTCACGCCATGCTGTATGAATATTTAGAAAAATTGGGCTTCCAAGGTACTTTAGTGTTGAACTCTTTTCCCTTAGATAAAATTGCGCACGATTTAAAGATTGAAGGAAAGCAAACTTTATTTTTGTACAAACTAAATTTTACCGATAAGGACTTACGGCTTCCGGAGAAAAAGGGCTAATCTCTCTTTCTGTGCTAACAGATTCCGATTTTTTTGCCGTTAATCTTTTGCAGTCTTGCTTTAAAATATAACCATCTCTACCTGACTTCGAAGAAATTCTGTAAAAGTTTCCTGCTTCGCCGACAACCAGCACAAGCCCTCCGGCATCTACATAGCCTACTATGGTAGCTGTTAAACTTGGGCTAGCTAGAACGGGAGTGCTTACCAAGGCCTCTCCTTCGAAGGGAAAGCTGATAGTGCTTTCATTAAAATCTTTCAGAACTTTTTCCTCCCAGACGGGATGATCAGTATTGAGGGTGGGTTTTGGTTTTGCTTGACTTAAAGGGGTTTGTTGAGATGGGCTTGCTACAGCGTCTATGAGAACTGCATCAAGCGGACTTAAAGTTTCCTTCTTTAAAAAAGATGCTTGAGGAGTGTAGTTTAGATCCAGCTGCAACTCAGGTAATCTACCTATACTTACTTTAGTGTCTGGTTTCTGAGTTTCTTTTAATCCAAAAATCAGAAAAAAAATTACTGCCGACAGAAAAATTGCAAAAGAAACAGACCACCTCAGCGGTAAACTTTTCTTGTGTTTTGCGGTTAATTTTTTTAGCCTGTTTCTTTGATCATCTGTGAGATTAGGTTTAGAGGCCCATTGCTTAATTAATAGCTTAAGTATTTGTAAATCGGGCTTAGTATCTTCTACCCATCTGCAAAAATCATCGAAATTGTTTTGAATATCTAAACTACTTGTTTTCTGTTCGTCATTTTGTTTTGGTGTGGGTTGCTCTTCATTAATTTTTTCAGTTTCCGAGGGATCTGTTAATTCTCTTTTTATTTCACTAATAAGTTCATCAAGTCCCAAGTCAGGTTTATCTTTTCCATTCATACGATTTGGCACCTGGCTTCTTATAAATATTGAGATTATCGCTGCCCAAATTAATTATAAATCACGCTAAATTTACCTGGAAACTAGCTTTGCTTTTAGGTTCAAAGGATAAATGAGTAAACTGAAGAGGTTTTCAAGCCGAGACCCAAACCTTCCTCAGAAAAATGTTGTTTTTCTCTAAAGCCACGAATTTAATTTTCAGAAGACTTTGAGTTTAAGGTGCTTAGGATAAAAAATTGTCTACTTCTCGGGCTGGATTAAAATTGGCAACCCACTTTTGTCTCCAAGAATGATAAATTTGGTGTTTGGAGACTTTGAAAGTTCAATAACAGCTTCCAAAGCTTTCCATTTTAAAAACTGATCATCTATTCCGGTTTTGACGGTAGTTTGAAAATCTGCAATTCCTTGAGCTTCGATTCGTTTTCTTCTTGCTTCTTGTTCCTCTCTTAAGATGATAAATTTCATTCGTTCAGCCTCTTGCTCAGCTGCCAGTTTGTTGTTAATGGCTTGTTGAACCTGTTCAGGAAGAACTATCCTCTTCAACAAAACTCCTTCTGCTACAAAACCTCTTTCAGTTATTAAATCAGTCACCTGTTTTAGAACTTCATTGGCGATTAACTCTCTTGTTGACGTGTAAAGTTCTTTGGCTTCGTGATTAACAGTAACATTTCGAATGGCCGCCTTTAATGCAGGCGCAATGAATACGTCTTCATACCTGACTCCTAGATTTTTAATAACAAAATCGGCTTTGTCTGGATTGACCTTATAAAGAAGAGAAACCTCCAAACCCACACTTAAGCCCTCTTTACTTGGCACATCCGTTTTCTCGAAGATTTGCTGAGTTCTGACGGATACTTTTGTGACTCTCTTGAAAGGATTAATAAAATGCAATCCTTCCTTAAGCTCTTCCTCTTCAATAGCTCCGAAAAGGTCAACAACTCCCACGTGACCCGCGGGTATAGTTGTTGCGCTGCTCGCCCCTGCTAGGAAAATTAAAAAAACAACTAAGCTTGATAAGATGTTCTGCGCCATAGCTAAAATTTTTAACTTAAAATTCTATCGACTATATACTCTCAACTCAAATCATGCAAAAACTTTTAGCCTTGAGTTCTAACTCAAAAAGAGCTGGCCACAAAGTTAAGTTGCAAACTGCCAGTAAACTTAGATAGTTCTTTAAGTTAGCTGATTAGTTTATGAAGAAAGTTAAAGTATAGATGACTCAATTTCATTCTGCTTTTTTCGCTTACAAGGGTTTGAGTGTGAAAGCAATAATGTAGAAGATCTAACTCGAGGTTGGAATAAAGTAGTGTTGAAAAACCTTATTGACTAAAGAAGTACAGAGCGAGCTTGATTTTAACTTTCTGGACAACGGTTTTTTAGTTCGCAAAGCAGTCAAGTTAGCGCTAATTTAAAAACTTCAAGGCCGGTAGGTTAGATGTTAGCCTTGGTGGCTGGCTTTTCCAGAGTTGTTTGAGGCTATATAGAAGTTAAAGCAAAGTTTAGCTTAAGTGTTTCTTCCAGAGCTGAACCACAATAAAGTCTGGGTTTGCACGTATATCGATTAGAATCGTACTCCACGTGAATAAAGTATCCATACTTTCTAGGAATCATAAAAAAGTACTCACCGAGTTGATTTGTTATGCTAAACCCAAAAACAGAGCAGCATAATTTAAAGCCTTCCGCTGGAACATTGTTTACAAAAACTTTGCCCCCTATTTTGATTAGTTGAGATTGTTCTTCGTTCAGTTTGTTAGCAGCGTTACAGGCGCTCACTAAATCAAGGGAGCTTAGAATACGAGAAAGTTTTATAAGCCTTTCTTTAAGTTGCGGCATTTCTAGTTTGGAGGATAAAGATTCTAATTTCTTCAATATATCATCAATCAAGATCACTAAATCATTGGGTGGTGAGGCACCTACAATGGATAGAAACAACTCGCCAAGTTTTGAAAACAAATATGCAATCTCTGCTTCAATCTGGCTTGCTCCTGAGGGGTTAGATTTGGAGATGAGCTTGAAAATTATCCAAAAATTTTGATGCGCAGCAAGGAGCTTAGACGTAGCTCTGGATAGCTGATGAGCATTTTTTACAGACAGGCTCAAAGATAAAAGACTTCTGATTTTCTCCAGAGAAACTTGCTGAAGTTTTGTGTTTAAAACTTGTCTGTTTAACAATACGCTTTGACTACCTACTATAATTTTATACTATTTGCTTTTTTTTTATACTATTGAATATTTCCTTATTTTGTTTTTTTATCCTTTAACTGTGGTTTTAAGACGCGAAGGTGGCTTTCAACAGCATGTGATCTAAATTAAAGCATGCAAATCCCTGTTGTGGTTTGTTAAATCCAGGTGCTCATTATTTTTAACTAGCCTAAAAAATTTAATGTGCCTAAATTCTTTAACAACCGTTAATGAGGCAGTCTTAGGGAATTTTTTTGTTTTTTTTGTGTATTTTAAAAGTGTTTTTCTCTTTGCCGCGAGTCTTCAAGATTGTTTTTGCGCATAAAACCAAAGACTTTTCAGAAGCTTAGAATCTAGTGGAATCTCCGGTTTCTAGTTTCTGGAATTGTTTTAGAATTTCTAACTATCATTATTAGAAAAACTAAACTACTAGACAAAATTGAACTAAGCTTATTCGCAGATTTTTTCGCTGAGCGCATTTAAAAGTTTAACAACTTAGCACGGATATAGATTTAGTCTGTTTTTTTAAAATTTTTTTATCTTAATAAACTGACTCGTTTTGAGTTCTGGCATTTTGATTTTGCTAATCAAACCTTGCTAATTAGGCAAAACTGAACTGGTTGCTAGGATTCTTTTTTTTTCTAGCTTTCAGCCTTACTAGTTGCAAGCAGAACTTGGGGGCTTGAGACTCAGAGTCAATGGTGGGAGCGATTTTACCTTTCAGTTTATGTTTTGCGATGACTGGTTCAGTTATGAGGAATGGGATGCTAATGGCATTTGAGGAGTTGAAGTATTCAAATTCTATGTCAGTAATTTTTAAAGATGATCAAAGTTTCAACTACTTTGCGGGGTTTGATGCGGCGCCCAAATGATCAAATGTAGACAATGCGAGCTTAACCCTAAATTTGGTTATTGGAACTGTGCACGGGATAGCTCTCCTGGCTGCTGCGAGGAAAGTGCCAGTGCTAGTCACTTGGGAGGGCAGGGATGTTACGGAAGATTTAGGCGAATCTGTCATTAGACTTGGCTTTAAGACCGAGTTAGCGGAAAAAGAGATAACCAATTTTGGTTTCAGTGAGCTTAATTTTAAAAATTTTGGGTATTCTTGGCGGTCAAATAGTCTTCTAAATTCGTTGCTAAAGCTTTCCGGAGGAACTAAAACCGTTAGTAGAAGAGCTTGTTCTGCATTGAAGATTTTTAAAAGACCCTGACTTTAAGGCAATAATCTTAAAGATTAAATCCCTTAGTGTGCTCGCAATTTTTTCCCTATTTTCTGCCCATCTTTGTTTAATTTTGTTAAATAGTTCAGAGAGATGTCAGCAGATGCTGTTTTGCTGACGCTGGATAGTTTTAACGACTACGAACTGAAAATTTTGGGCCTTAGCGCAGAAGTAATTTTTGTCTTACAGCTGTGGGTGGACTGGGAAGAGTCTAGGCAGAAAGTTTAGGCTAAATTTGACAAAACAATTTTAGCTTTGCTGCTTGCTTTTGTAGGTTTAGGGTACGACAGTTTTAATCTGCTCGCTGAGCAATTGAAAGCATTTCAGGCCAGACCATCCTAAGCCTATGACAAGAAATTTTCTCTCAAGTAACACAATGATTGCCTGGCTCTGCCTTTGAACGGTTTTTTGGGAAGGTTGAAACTCTCTAATTTCGCAAAACCCCGAAAAAATGTCTAGAGTTGAAGTGAAGGAAGGAACATTTAAGCTGCTAAAGAGCTTTTAGGGCTTGTGAAATTTGGTTAAAACTTTAAAAAACGCAAAAGCTTTTTTTTAGGATCAAGTACTTTAGGTTTTAATACCAATCTTAGGGACTTTTTATAACTTTAAAGCGTGTATTATTATTCAGCAAGCAACATCGAGTGAAATGACTGAGACTAATTTAGCAGTTTTTGTTAGTGGAGGACCAGGTCCGGGAATCAACGCATGCATATCTAGTATCGTTAAGAATGCGTCTTTGAAAGGTTGGAGAGTTTTTGGTTTTAAAAGAAGCTTTAAAAGCTTCAAAGAAGACTGGCGGACCGATATTTTTGAGCTTAAATGGGATCAGGTAAGTTTGATAACCAGGCAGGGTGGATCTTTTATTCCCTGTGTTAGGTTCAACCCGCTGAGTGATTCTTCGTCTAAGAAAAAGTTCGAAGAGTTTTTAGAGGAGTTCAGAATTTCCAAATTGGCAATCATTGGAGGGGATGGTTCTAGCAATTTGGCTGTTGGGGTGAGCAAAAACTATCCAGAGGTTTGCGTTGTTGTTTGTCCCAAAACGATAGACAATGATCTCCCTTTAAGTTCAAACACTCCTAGCTTAGGTTTTTCTACAGCTAGAAATGTTGGGGCGCAGTTGGTGATTACCATGGGAGATGATGCTCGAAGTTCAGAGCGATGGTTTGTTGTAACTTGTATGGGAAGGAATGCAGGGTTTTTAGCCCTGGGTGTTGCGTTAGCTGCTGAGGCGCACGCAGTTATTATTCCAGAGGAGGTTCCTAGCGGTACATCCTTGAGCGATTTAGTTGACGTAGTAAAAAAAGTGATTCTTGCGAGAAAAAAAGCGGGAAAAATGTATGGGATTGCAGTTATTGCGGAGGGAGTACTTGCTAAAACTGATATTAGCTTCCTTTCAAACCCGCCACGTGATGACTTAGGCAGACTTGTTTACCGAGACCTGCAAATTGGAAAATTGATTGCGGAAGAACTTAAAAAAGATCTCTGTGACATGATTATCCTCCACAAGGATCTTGGCTTTGAACTTCGCGCTGCAGCACCATTAGCGTATGATCTAGAGTATGGGATTACTCTGGGTTTTGGTGCTGTAGAGTTCTTAGCTCAAAAGAGAATCGCTGGAGTTGTATTAAGGGATGATTTGAGGCTAAAACTGTTAAGTTTCAGCGAAATCTTAGACTCTGAAGGTAGAGTTAAAACCAGGCAGGTAGATCTCGAAAGTGACTCATTTATCGTAGCGAAGAGAAGGATGAATCAGTGGATCTGTTAAAAGATACCGCCACTTTATCTTTCTTAAACTTTCTTAGCAGGCTAAGTGGCTTTTTGCGTGAAATTTTATTTGCGCGAACTTTCCAGACTACATATTTAGCTGACTCTTTTATTGTTGCATTCAGGCTACCTAATTTATTTCGCAGCGTTTTTGCGGAAGGCGCGGCTTCTAACTCTCTCATTCCGCTTTTTAAGGAAGCTCAGCAAAAAAAACAATTTTGGGCACTGATTTATTTTGCTTTTAAGTTTCTACTTGCTTCATCTGGCCTGATCTGTGCTTTTCTAATCCTTTTTCCTGATTTTTTTCTGTGGTTGATAGCTGGAGGTTTAAGTGGGGAGTCGAAAAATCTGGCTCAAATCTTGACCCGTTTAATGGCTCCTTATCTGGTTGCGATAACTCTTTTAATGCTAATTAATAATATTTTAAGCTTTCATGGCTTTTTTGCTCTCTCCTCAAGTTATCAAATTCTTTTAAATTTGCTCTGCTCATCAGTGCTCCTAGTATATAAGTTAGATCCACTTAAAGCTATTTATGGCTTAACTGGGATGATACTTGGCGTATCTTTCATAACAATTTTAATTGCAAGTTGGTATATAACTACTCGCTCTTCCGACGTGACTCAGGTTGATGAAAGTTTATCTAGCTCATTTTACTCTCAATTTGGGGTAAGTTCGCTTATTGCAGGCAGCTACCAACTTTTAGTTGTTTTATCCACAGCTTTTTGCTCTTTTATTGGCGAAGGAAGTATAAGTGTTTTAAATTACGCAGATAGGTTTGTTCAATTCGTAACGGGCGTAGTCGGAGTTTCCTTGGGAACGGTTTTTTTTGCAAAGGTTTCAGCTGCACAAGAAACCTCCTTGAGCAACCGGATCACTAACACAGCTTTAATCTTTGCTTATTTGGCAGCTTTTTATTTTTTAGGTCTTTTTTGGTTAGTTGGTGAATTTGCTTTTGTAATTTTTTTTGGCACGCAGTTTTATGAACTCCCCACAAAAGACTCCCTTTTGCTTTGCCTTAAGGTTTTGTCGATAGGTTTGCCGTTTTATCTAGTAAACATTATCCTAAGCAGGAAATTATTTTCAGATAGAAGGCACCTTGACAACTTTAAGATATCTCTTTGTCAAATTCTTGCATTTCTGTCCGCCGTGGCTTTGGTTTACTATCTAAGGGATACCTTAAGTGTAGAGGTAGTAGCAGGGGCTTTAACATTTTCTAATTTTTCAACTTATGTTTATTATGTTTCTAAAAGTAGGGATCTAGGTTTGAAGATACACCTTGCGGGCTTTGGCTTAGGTCTTTTTCTCTTGTTATCCGGCTCTCAGCTTGCAGCCCTATCGTCTTATAGCTTTCTATCAGCTATTTGCTTTACAATCGGTTTTGTAGTGCCAGCTTTAGCGTTTTTTGTATTTCTCAAACGTTATGACTTGAGTTTATGGAAGTAGGTCAAGAAAACAGAGGTAGAGAATGGCTTTTTTTTGGCATAGCCGGCTTTTTATTGAGTATTAAGAGCATTGCTGCGAGTTTACTAGCTCAACATCCATCACTGAATTCTGCCTTAAATTTTCTCATTTGGAGTTTGCCTTTCGTAAGTTTAATTTTTACAAAGGGGTCTTTTCGTCTTGGACCAGTATTAACGGTTATGGTTTTTTTCACAGCTTTCTTGATGTATTATCTCTTCACAAAAACCTTCTTCTTAAGTCTAAGTTTTGCTCTGTTCGCTTCCTGTTTTGCAAGCTATTATTATCAACTGTCTGCAAAATTAGGATTCTTTACTGCTAGTAGAGAAATTCTGTATTTAATACTTCCAGCTTTCTCGGCAGCTATCGGAGTGTTCTGCGTTTTATCTATAGATCTCTCAGATCTAAGCTTACTAGCTCAAGTTTTTTGGAAAAGCGCAACTTTTTCAATAACTTTCGCTTTACTGATGTTGTTTTTCATTGTTTGAAAAAGCTCAAGTTTTTTTAAATTTTAACCGATATTTGTAACAAGAAAAGGTGTGTACCTTAAACTAAAGCTAGGCACTGATTGGCTCCTTATTATTGTAGTTGCGTTTTTGATAATCCTTATAATGTATTTTACTCTAGTTCTGCGGATTTTAGACCCTATTATATGGACTAGTTCGATAAACCAGGGAGTGTTTGTTGATTGCTCTTTGCCCAGTAACAAAGGGAAGGGGGTTTGTGACAGGAGTAAAAAATTTTTAAAGCCTCTAGATAGGAGTAAAACTTTTAAGCTTCCCGAACACGCGGGGTTCAATCTTCATTGAGTATTTCACTGAGTTCGAGTTTTACTTTTTGGGCGCTCAGAAGCGTAGGGAGAATTTTCTCGCCGATTTTAGGGTGGTATACCAAATTGAAAGGCACGTAATTAGCCCCGTATTTCTTCAAAAAAAGAGTAATTTGTGGATCTCCAGAAGTCCAGTCTGCCCTGACAAAAACAAAACCTTTATTCTGAAGTTTAATTTTAAGCTCTTCGTCGGAAAACACTAACAACTTATTCAGCTTACAGGTAACACACCATGAGGCTGTTACATCTAAATAAAATGGTATCGAGTTTTTTCGAAGATCCTCAACGAGCTCAGGACTAAAGTTTTTCCACCTGACTCCATATTCAAACATGTCATCTTCAGAGCAAAGGGAACTTGATTTGCCAAACGCAACTGGAAACCAATACAGTGATATCAGAACCAGAACCAAAGCTAATCCTATTTTTTTAATCGATACAAGCAGAATAACCCATAATAGATAGAAGCATAGCACTCCGAAAATTGATGCGCCTTGAGACTGATTAATACCTAAAAACCAAAAGCTTGTTAACAGTAAAGGGATCGCCAATACACCTTTAAAGATGTCTCCTTTTGAGCTTAAGGCTTTTAACGATTTTGAGCTTAAAATTAGCTTTTCTATCAACACAAAAAAAAAGCCAAAAGAAAAGCCCAGAGATAGAAAGCTTAAAAAAGAGAATAAAAACGACTCGGTAAGGGTTTTAGAAAGCAAAACGACTAAAACAGGGGCTCCACAAGGCATAGCCAGCAGACAAAGAAAACTCCCAAATAAAAACTGTCCGCTAGCTGTTTGAGGAAAACTTCCCCTGTGATAAAAACTAATTTTAAGGGGTAGCCAACCAAGGAGGTTGAGAGTGGTTGTTATTAGCAAAAAGTTGATAACAGCGACGAAAATAGGGTTCTGGAATTGAAAGCCCCATCCAAACCCTTCTGAAAGAAACTCCTTTGAGAAGTAACTGATAGAACCTACGGCTAGAGTGGAAAGAGAAGTCCCTAAAATGAATGCCACTCGTAGAGCAGGTTTTTTATCCGAGATTTGTAGGGCTTTTAAAGCAATCACAGGGAGAATGCACGGCATAAAATTCAAGATAACCCCTGCAGCAATTCCTAACACCAAACCCGTTAGCAGAGAGTAGAGATAGCCTTCCAGATTGCCCACTACAGGGTATACATCCCAATTCCCGACTTTGTAAAAGGAGTCGTTTACTTTTAATAATCCTTGAATGTTTTTTAAATCCTCCTTAAGAGTAACTTTATTTTGAGCAATCTCAACTTCTTGATTGTTGAATGGGAAAAAATCTAACTGAGCTTCAGCTTCAAACTTGGTATAATTCCCTTCAAGTACAACAACCGAGGAAGGTAGACTGTTAGGAAAGTCCAGCGCGACTTCTAAATCATCGGTTGGTCTTACCGGAATTTTATCTAAGGGCAGGGTGGCGTTTATGCTACCCGGGATACAAATTTCCTCACAGATTAAGTAATCGATAGAAAACTCAACCTTTCTGGGTAACTTCCCGAAGTCAAATCTTAACAGAGCCGATGGGTTTTCTAAAACATAATTTGTTATCCCGCCTTGGTTTTTCCGTTTTGGTGGAGAAAGTAGGATAGGATAGCTTTTTTTGGCTTTAGAGTCGAATCTAATTAAAAATTTGATAGCTTCACCGGAATCGCCCGGGTTCCACCAGTACAAGTACCAGCCAGGTTGTGTTTTAAAATCAAAAATCAAAGATAACTTTGTGGCCTCGGATGACTTTTTAATATCCTTGAAGATTTCCAAAGAGAGGTTATTACCATCAAATCGCTGAGCTGGCAAATAAAAATTGACAAAAAGCAAAACAATAAACAACAATTTAAACGAATTCAGCATGGCACAATACTTGACGTGGGCAACCCTTCTGGAAAAAGAAAAATCAGCCACGTATTTTCAAAATATTTTAAAATCGATAGAGGAAGAAGAGAACCAGGGTATTGTAATCTATCCGCCAAAAAATCAGAGATTCGAAGCATTCAGGAGAACCCCTTTTGAGTCTTTAAAATGCGTTATTTTAGGTCAAGACCCATACGTAAATCCAAAACAGGCACATGGTCTATGTTTTTCTGTGCCCAAAGGAGTGCCTCTGCCCCCCTCTTTAATAAACATTTTTAAGGAAATAGAAACAGATTTAGGATGCAAGATGGATTTTTCTAACGGGGATTTAAGTTACCTGGCAGATCAAGGAGTTTTTTTGTTGAACTCTATCTTAACAGTTAGAAAAGGCGCCCCAGGGAGTCATAAACATTTAGGTTGGGAAATTTTCACAGATAAAGTTATTCAGTTGATCTCGCACTACAAAGAGGCAGTAGTGTTCATGCTTTGGGGGAGTTTTGCTTGTAAGAAAGAATCACTAATTGATAAAACCAAGCATCTAATTCTCAAAGCACCTCACCCGAGTCCCTTATCTTGTAACAAAGGTTTTTTTGGCTGTAAGCATTTTTCAAAGTGCAATGATTTTTTAGCGAGCAGAGGTCTTGGTGTGATTAATTGGTCTAATTGTATTGAAAAGATTGTAGAAACAGCAGCTCCAAGTAACTCTTAGTTTCAATTGTTGTAATGACAGGTTGAGTGCTCAAAGAGTTTTAACATTAGAGCATTTAAAGTTTCTCACCACTCATCTAATTCAACTACGCATTAAATTTAATTTGGTTGAGTAGTGCGAACTTAGTTAGTAGGGTTCAAGTTAATTTGAGGTTTGGTTGACTAGTAAATTTATCAATTTTGGTTGACCGTGTCTGTCACTTACTAATATAAAATTATTGCACTCTTTTAATTGTAAAGCTTGAAGAGCTAATTGCTTGAGCTCTTCCCCTGAAATACTGGAGTTGAGTTTTAGCACTCGCTTTTTTTTGCCGTTCACCTGGATTACTATTTCCAGGCTTTCCGTTTCAGCACTGGTCTCTATTTGGGGCCACTGTTGGTTCACTAATAACCCGTGCTCGCCAAGCTTTTGCCACAAGAACTCACTCAAATGAGGCGCGTATGGGCTTAAAAGTTTCAGAAAATTTTTTTTAGTTTCAACACTACAACTTTTTCGGGCTACAAAGTTCAAGAATTCCATCATGCTAGCTATCGCAGTGTTAAATCTTAATTTTTCAGTATCCTCAGTTACTTTTATGATTAACTTGTTAAAGTTTAACCTTACAGAGTCATCCTCTTCGCCAGATGAACCTAGCACCCAAGAGTAAACTTTTTTTAAGAACCTGTAAACTCCCTGAATGGCTTTATCATCCCAAATTCTTTTGTCAGATAAAGGGCCCATAAACATCAGGTACAGCCTAAGAGTATCTGCACCGTACTTTTGTACAACTTCAATCGGATCTACTACGTTTTTTAAACTTTTGGACATCTTAGCAGTTATTTGAGTTAGTTCTGTACCGCTTCTTTTGTCAAAAAACCGTCCATTTTTTTCCTCTACCTGATCTGCAGGAACTAGCCTACCTGTTGGATCTTGGTACGCGTAACTTAAAACCATTCCCTGATTGTACAACTTGGCAAATGGTTCTTTGGTCGATACAAAACCCCAATCGAATAGAAACTTGTGCCAAAATCTGGCATACAATAGATGAAGTACTGCATGCTCTGCACCTCCCAAGTATAGTTTGACCGGCATCCATAATTTCTCTAAGTCTTTATCTACCAGTTCCCGAGGATTTTCAGGATCTATAAACCTTAAATAATACCAACAACTTCCTGCCCATTGAGGCATAGTATTTGTGTCTCTTCTTCCGATGAGCCCAGTTTTTGGGTCTTTCACAATAACCCAGTTTTCGGCTGATTCTAACGGACTTTTACCTCCGCCTATTGGTTTAAAACTTTCCAGCTCTGGCAAAGTTAAAGGAAGCTCTTCTAAAGTTAAGCAAGTTCTTAATCCGTTCTCCCAATGTATTATTGGTATTGGTTCTCCCCAATACCTTTGCCTACTAAAAATCCAATCTCTAAGTTTGAATGATTTTGACTCTTTGCAAAAACCTCTTTGGGATAGGTAATCATTTATAATTTTTTTTGCCTCCTCAGAAGGCACATTGTGCAATTCCTCAGAACCTAAAACTAACTTTTTTACTACTCCCAACTCACAAAATGGATCTGGGCTTTCCCCATCCAAAGGCCAAACCACTTTCCTTATAGGCAGATTGTTTTCTTGCGCAAAATCGTAATCTCTCTGATCGTGAGCTGGAACTCCCATTACTGCTCCTGTTCCATATGAGCCTACAACGTATTCCGCGACGTAAATTGGCACTCTCTCGCCTGTTAGCGGGTTTAAGGCATATGATCCTGTAAAAACTCCCGCTTTAGATTTTTCGGTTGCTCTTTGAAGTTCTGTTTTAGCCAAAGCCGCTTCTGTGAACTCTTTCGCCTTTTGATTTCTGAGCAGGAAAAAGTTTTTGTGCGCAAACTCTGGCGACAGCGATAAAAAAGTAACCCCTGGCAGAGTATCTAACCTGGTTGTAAAACAATCTATGCTAAAAGTTTCATGAACAACAAAAGTGACTGTATGGCCGTAACTTCTTCCAATCCAGTTTTTCTGTTGCTCAATTATCGATTCCGGCCAGTCTAAAAGCTCTAGATCTTCAAGCAATCTATCTGCATAAGCTGTGATTCTTAAGACCCACTGTTTTAACGGGATCCTAATTACATCGAAGCCCCCTCTCTCGCTTTTTCCGTCTATAACCTCCTCATTTGCCAAAACAGTCCCAAGTTCTGGGCAATAGTTAACATATGAAATGTCCTGATACCCTAAGCGAAACTGATCTTGATACTCCTGTACTGCAAGAGGTCCTGTGTTTTGAACTTCTGCTGGTATAGCAAGCTCGCTTATTGGCCGAGCTCTTTTTTGCTTTTCATCATAATAGCTGTTATAAAAAAGTGTAAAGATATACTGAGTCCACTTATAATAACTAGGATCAGAGGTGCGAATCTCCCTTCGCCAATCGTAGGCAAAGCCAAGCCGTTTTAACTGAAATTTAAACTTTTCACAGTTTCGGCTGGTTTCGACTGCAGGGTGTTCTCCTGTTGCTATTGCATGTTGCTCAGCTGGAAGTCCGAAGGAGTCAAATCCCATAGGGTGCAGAACGGTGAAACCTTGCATTTTTTTAAACCTGGCGTAAATATCAGTTGCTGAGTAACCTAAAGGGTGTCCGACATGAAGCCCGGCTCCGCTGGGGTAAGGAAACATATCCAAAATATAGAGACACTTTGTTTTGTCTAAGTTTTTACTGAAAGGTACTTCAAAGCATTTAGCTTCTTCCCATAATTTTTGAATCTGAGGCTCGTACTCTAAGGGGTTAAAATCGCTACTCATTTGAGTTGCTGTGTGCGGACCGGACGGGACTCGAACCCGCGGCCTCTGGCGTGACAGGCCAGCGTTCTAACCGACTGAACTACCGGTCCTCTGATGAAAACATATTAAATGATAGTTAAAAAAATGGCAAGTTAGCCGGCTGGAATTAACTGGCTAATTGCGTTGTAAAGCTCATCAGGCTTCAATGGTTTTGTTAGCACTAAATCAAAATTTTCAAATTGATCAATGCGATCTTTCGAATGAGCTGTTAGCCCTAGAACAGGCGTTTTTGGGGATAACTTGGTCTTGATTTTTGCACAGCAATCAACTCCTCCCATGATAGGCATTTCAAAATCTAGAATTATGAGGTCAAATGTTTCTTGGTTTACTAATTGAAGGGCTTCTACTCCATTTGAAACAGTTTTTACATAATTTTGATGCCCAAGCAATTTTTGAATAACTAATCTGTTGATCTCATCATCTTCAGCTACCAATATTTTCAAGTTAGTGGGTTTACAGGATGTACTCTTAGCCACTGCGGGTTGAGTTGACCTAAGTTTCAAATAGATTGCAAACTCAGTACCTTTGTTAATTTGAGAGTTAACTTCGATTTTTCCTCCAAATAAGTCAACTAACTGCTTAACAATTTTTAAGCCCAAGCCTGTCCCTTTGTGTTTTGCCGTCGTGTCAAGCTGGTAATAAGGCTCGAATATTTTTTCTATTTGTTCTTGTGGAATTCCTATGCCCGAGTCTTTAACTTTGATCAAAACTGAGTCTAAATTGTCTTCAGAGTTCAAACAATTGATTTCAAAACTAACAGAGCCTCCAGCTGGGGTAAACTTTATAGCGTTACTTAGCAAGTTAACTAATATTTGCCTAAGCCTTACTGGGTCGAAAATGTGTGCCTTGTGAATAAAATATAGGTCGATATTGTAGTTAAACTGTATACCTGCTTTTCTGGCTAATTGAGAAAATTGTTTTTCTAACTTTTCTCCAAGCTCAAACAGTGAACTAGGAATGGGGTCCAAACTAAGTTTACCTAACTCCAGTCTGGCGCAATCTAAAAGGTCATTTACAAGAGTCAGAAGAGAATCCGAACAAGCTTTAAGCGCCTCAGTGTACTCTCGCTGATCTGGTTGTAAATTGGTCTCTGACAGCAGTGCGCATAAACCTTCTATGGCGCCTAAAGGGTTCCTAATCTCATGGCTTACTGTTGAGATAAATTCAGTTTTAGACTCCAAAGTTTTTGCCAACTTCTGATTAGTTTGAATTAAATTTTCTAAAGCTAACAGATAATTCCCAATGATTTGCATAGTTTTGGCTAACAGCTCCAAATGGTCAAGATTTAAACTTAAACTAGCAACCGAAAAAGAAACTAACAAAGCTTTAGTTTTTGAAGGACGAGATGAGAAAATAAGAATTCTATACTGGTTTTTTAGTTTACTTTTGTAAACACCGTCCAAGAGCTTACTAACAGTATGGGGCAATTTAAAATCAGGATCCACAATTCGAACTTCAACGGGCTGATTTACAAAGTAAAGCTCCTGAAATAGCTTGGAAAAATCTCCTAAAATATCATCCCAGCAGGTTGCTTGGAGAGCCTTACCTAAAATAGCGTTAGTAGTTGCATGTACATTTAAAGCTTGAGAGTAAAGCAAGTTTTTTTCCTCAACACTTTTTATGAGAGTTTCTAGCTGTTTAAGCCTTTCTTTAAGTTCGTCTCTAATTTGAACCTGGTATGTTAGGTCCTCTAGAAGAACTAGAAGTCCGGGGGTTTCCTCTTGAATAAAATAAGGAGCTACTTTCCATCGGAAGTAATATTTTTTGTTATTGATATCGTAATAGCCTTCTCCCTCAACAGTGCATTTGGATCGTTTGGCAGTCTCATGTATCGCTTTACAGTCCGCGGTTGGCTCGAACAACTCGTAGTGATTTAGTCCAACAAAGTTTTTTGGCAGACCAAAAATTTCCCGCCACGCTGGCGATGCCCCTAAATACCGCATTTCTGAGTCGAAAGAAGCCACAGGAATAGGTAAGTTTTCAATGAATGCATTATTTTTAGCGTTTAGTCGCTGGAGTTCCTTCTCAAGGTAAGAGATATTTGTTTTAAAAAACAAGCAGAGAGCCTTAGATAGGGCAAAAACTAGGCCTATCAAAATTATACTTGCCCAAAACAAGCCGCTTTGAACAGAGACGGACATGTAAACCAGAAGGCTTAAGAGAATGGCATTACTTAGCAAAACGAATTGCATTACCTTAAAAATGAAGCCACACGGAGCGGGTTTCTCGATCAAAGCTTTAGCTAGTTGTGGTGCTCTGCAAAAGAGGCGCACTTGAGATTTGATGGATTAATCGGTGATTTTTATGTTTTTTTAAAGTTCAATTGAAGGTTTTTTAAGAATAGCAAGCCGTCAACAATTTGGTGAACTCTAAAAAGCAGTGGTCCCAAAGCACAAAATTTGCAACAAAGGCGCGTGAAAGCATCAATTTCTCTTTGGTGAAAACCTGCTTCTGGGCCCAGTACAAATGTGTCAAATCTTGATAAATCGTCTAAGATTTCACTTAAAGTTCCCTGATTTAAAGCGCTAGATTGGCGTTGAGGCGGATTAAATACAATAAAGAATTGATCTCTGAGAAAGGTTTCGAGATCAGAGAAACTTCCAAAACAAATATCAGGTTGCTTGAAGTTTCCCGATTGCTCCATGCCTTGATAGACGTAAGTTAGGTAGTCTTTGTACACCGAGCTTAAAGAGTAGTCTTCTTTTGATCTAAAAGACTTATAGACAAATAATACCTTCGCACCGAAACACCCGACAGAGAAAAGGATTTTTTTAAAAATCTGAGGCCTGCACTCGGCAATTACGAGCACTGTCGAATTATTTGGGTTGATGGCTAATCGTTTTAGAACTTTAAAGGTATTGCGGCAGCAAGGCTCAACTAAATACGCCCCGACATTCGGCAAAATTACATTTGAAAATACGGGCTTCAAAATAGCATTCGTGTGAAGATAATCATTTGTTAATCTGTATCGAGTTAAAACAGTGTAGTTCATTCTACTTTTTTTATAATTAAATTTTCATCAAAATAAACTATGGCGGGGACGGCTAAGCCTCTTAACGCTACCCAGGCAGCATCAAAATTTCCGTTTCCAGAGAAGTAATGTTTCAGGTGGGGTGTTTTTGAGATTAAATTCTTAACTTGCTCTTTATTGTCAAGATCATCGAGGTTTACCGCAAAGTGTTTAGCCTTAGAGTTTTTGCTTGCAACTGAATTTAAATCCAACAGCTTTGACACTGAGTGGCTACATTTCGTAGTCCAAAAAATCATAACCAACTCTTGCCCTTTATGCATTTCCAAAATCTCGTGATTGCCGTTTATAGAATAAAGATGAATCCAGGGAGAAGGTGAGGGCACAGGGTAGCTAATTTTTTTTGCGCAACTTAAAAAAAACGTCCCAGCCCAGATAATCAAACCTAAGTAAACCAGCTTCAAGGGCAGATCAATCAAATACTAAAGTATAGATTTTAAAATACAAATTATTTAGACTTAAAATCTCATGACAAAAGAAATTGTAGAGATTTATTATGATTTCGCGGATCCTTACTGTTATGTTTTTTTAGACGACTTATACGAAATTGAGTCATTGAAAGATATTGAAGTAATTTGGCAACCTTATAATTTAAAAGCGTCAGGTGGAATTATAGAGTCGGGCACTAGTTTTTCGGAAGAAGAGGTGTCATACATAAAAGAAGAAGTTGGCAGATTAGCAAAAGAGAGAAATCTTGAGATTGTTTTTTCGCCTGATTGGCCGAAAGAGGAATTTGATGTTTCTAGGGCAACAAGAGCTGCCTTTGTAGCTTTGGACTTGGGTGTGGGAAAAGAATTTAACTACAGAGTTAGTTACAGAATTTGGGGTCTTGGAGAAGACCCTGCCAAAGACAGCTTTTTGATTCAAGTTGCCGAAGATTTAGATTTAGATTTAGCAGAGTTTTTAACAAAAGTAAGTTTGGTAGATACAAGGGAAAGAGCAAGAGGAGTGGTGCAACGAGCAAAAAAACAAGGGGTGTTCCGCACACCAACAATCACCTTTAAGGAGCAGCGATTTTACGGATATTGGAATATCAAAAGGGCTATCGATGTTATAGCCAATCAAGGGTAAAAGATTTAGTTACAATTTTTGAGAAGAATTTATCTTGAACTAAGCAACCAGGAAGAAGTAGTTGAAGTAGGAGAGTTTTGGTCAAAATGGCTAAATGTGTTCGCCGGAAAAAAGGTATCCATCCCAGCGTCGGTGAAGGTTTCAAACAACTGGTTCAATTGTTCGGCGCATCTAACTAGGGGTAAAAAAAGCTGGCAAGCTTTTTTGGATTGGAATGAAGAAATTAAGCAGACTATCCGTTTTAGCTGCGGGTTAGGGTTTTTAAAGCCATTTTATATGGAACTTACAATTAGAGGCTTGAGTGAAAGCGTTGTTGACGAAGTTTTGATTGTTAAGGCAGCCCACTCTGTTGGCAGGTTGAACTCAAGCTTGCTAAGGAGATTAAACGCCTTCGCCATTGAACATAGCGCTATAAAGGGAAGACTTTTGCCTCTTCGTTTGAAATATCTTGATAGCTGGGAGCAATTTTTTAACACAATCGATTTCGAAACTATTTTTCTTTTGGATAAATCGGGGGTTTCAATAAGCGAGATAAATTTTCATGAAAATTGTTGCTTTATCGTTGGGCCAGAGGGCGGATTTTCCAACCTAGAGCTTGATTATTTTCAAAGCAAGGGCATTTCGAAGGTTAGTTTAGGAGAAGAGATTTTCTCTTCCTGGTTTAGCGCAATAAGTTTCGCAAGTTTTCTTACTTTGCACGCAGGTTTAGTGAAACTTAAGTAAGCCATACTTTAAGATACAGTAGATAGCGCGGAGGCCGTCTTTAAGCCCAATTTTTTTTCCTTCAGCGTAAGTTCTGGGATTGTATCTAATTGGCACTTCGTAAATAGGAACATTAAGATTAGCCACTTTGCAAGTGAACTCCGGCTCGAATCCAAACCGATCCTCTCTTAGAGTAATCTTGTCTAAAATGGAGCGCTTAAAAGCTTTGTAACAAGTTTCCATATCTGTTAGGTGCAAGTTTGTGACCAAGCATGTAAGAAAAGTTAAAAGCTTGTTTGCCATGTAGTGGTGAAACTGCAACACATGCCGTGGATGAGTGAATAAAAAACGGGATCCGAATACAACATCAGCTTTTCCCTCTAATATGGGCGCTAGCATAACACGATAATCATCAGGCTCATACTCAAAATCCGCATCCTGTACCAAAAGAATGTCTCCTGATGCAGCGCTGAATCCCGTTCGCAAGGTTTTGCCTTTCCCCTGATTTGAATTATGCAAAATGAGTTTATCAATGAAATCTGATAGCTGGTTTTGAAGCAGCTCACGAGTTCCATCGTTAGAGCAATCATCGACTACTATGATTTCCTTATCTTCTGGCCAGGCAGATCTTACTTTTTTTAAAACTCCTTCTATTGTGTTCTTTTCGTTGTAACAGGGTATTATTACGGAAAGTTTCACGCCTTCTCTCTAACTCGGTTGATTATATCTTTTTGTTGTAGCTCGAGAAGAACATGCTCATAAGATTTTTGTCTAATTATGTCAGAGTGTTTGGGGAACTCCTCTAGCTTCACCCATTTAACAGCGTCAAGCTCGTTAGAAGAGGCATCAGCAAGTGAGATCCCGCTACCCACATATTTAAACACTACAAACCTTTGAGTTTGGCCTTTGTAATAACTGTCACCATAATTTTTGGGGCTTTTAAAATTGTAAGTGTTTACAAAATCTAACACATCTATTGGAATTAACGAACGTCTGTCGATGCCTAACTCCTCTTTGGCTTCTTTAAAAGCCGCTTCTATCAAGGTGTCACCCTCTATTCCCCCTTGAGGAAGCTGCCAAACTTGAGTACCTGCTCTTCTACCGAGCAAAACTTCAGCTTTATCGTTCAATATTACTAAAGCCACGTTGGGTCTGTAGTTGAGGGATGGGTGCTTACCTTGCCTTTTTTTATTAACACTGACCACTGCTTTTTAAATGATAAACCTACAAGTTGAAAATTGTTACTTTCATCAACAGTATATAACTCAAAAGTTAGAAGTTTAGCACTATATCCTGTGTAATTGCAATGAAAACAACCAGTAGAGTTCCAGCCGCTGACTTCTTGTTTTGTCAATATTATTTTACATTTTGGGCAAAGCATATCAGTTAACCGAGGAAAACAAAGAAAACCAATATTGTGTGTTATATTGTTTAAATTTAAGCCAAAAGATTCCACTCTACTTACAAAACTTTTAACATCGTAACAATGGATTGTGGTAAAAATAGAGTGCCCTGTAGAGCTTGCTTGTATTGCTGGGTTCAAACTTTCAAAATCCCTTAATTCTCCAAGGGCAATATGATCTGGATTTAATCTTAAAGCTGTTTTGAAGGCATCTTGCATACTTAAATCTTTTTTAACAGGAATTTGCATAATGTTTTCAGATTGGAGCTCTGGCGGATCTTCGATCGAGATTACAAAAGAATTTTGAGCCAGCTCCCTCAAGATTGCAGCCATTAAAGTCGTTTTCCCTGAGCCCATGGGGCCGCATATGAATTTAATACAGGACTTATTTTCAGATAGTTCTAAAAGTAAAGAAATTTGGCTTTCAAACAAAGTTAGATCAGACAACTTAAGACTGTGTAAAACATTCAAACATCTAAGCGTAGCCGAAAAACCAAAAAGTGTTCTGATGATTGTTACCCTAAAGTTGTACAGTTTATTTTCAAACTGAAACTTAAAAGAGCCTTCTTGTACCGGACTGCAGCTAGAAAAATCTAAGCCTGACCAGTTCTTTAAAACGTTTAACATTCTATTAAAAGCGCTCAAAGATAAAAGTTGGTTGGATTTTATTAATTTTTTGGCGCCTAATTTTAAACTTACTCCCACACCAGATGGCATAGAGCTGAATATAAGGTCTGAAGCTTTGTTTTTTATCTGAAAATGTAGCAATTCTTTTAATGCCCGCACCTCTGTTGAGTCGTCAGAGCCTGCAAGCTCGGCAGAATCGCTAACATTCGCAATTAATGAACACGGTATTTCTGGATGCAGTTTTGAAAAAAATTCATCTATCAAACTAGGAAAATCCTCGGAAGAACACGTTTTTATTTTGAGAAGATTGAAACCTACAATTTTGGACAAGTCTTTTAGCTCTGCGGTGGAGTGAGGTGTAATGACAGCTAAGCTGCCATCGGATACCCAAAATACAGGAAGGATTTTAAAAGCTAAACAATCAGATTTTGGTATTTTTTGTAAAACATTTGGGTCAAAAAGGTCTGTTAAAATACTTAGAATATCCCCCGTTTCTGAGCTCACAAGAATTAATCGAAAAATAGAGAGATAAGTAACGAGTTTTATGATTAATAGTCTGTAAAATTAACGTTCGAACTAGACCCTCGATTTAAAATGGCTAATTTTTTCAAGATTTAATGTTGAAAGCCTAGGTTTTGCAAACTTAACAGTGTATAGAGGGTTAATGTTACTCCACTTAAAATCTAGCCACAGCGCAGACCTTAAAAGTAAAAGCTTTTTTGATTTTAGAGATTTTTGAATTTTACAACAATGTTTTTTAAAATTTTAAGTTTGTAAGAAGTTGGGCCTGTAGCTCAGTGGGAGAGCACATGCTTTGCACGCATGGGGTCGAGAGTTCAAATCTCTCCAGGTCCACTAATTTGAACTTTTTCAACGTCTTGGGATGGGGGTTAGATTTTAAGAATCTAAAGGGGGTTATTAAGCACTTGGTTTTTTGGCGAGGAGACTGCTGATTTCATTTAAGCGGGCTTAACCTGCTTGAGAGAAGCCATTAATTAACTAAGTAAGTTTACATAGTTAGCCGCAAGAGCAGTCCGGTTTACTAAAAACTAAGGCTTTTAAGAGCTCAAACGTTTGCAAACCTAAAATTACTCTAATTTGTTGGTAGTTTTCTCCTCAGAGAGTTGTACGTTTAAAGGGATTTAGATTAAGTAAGTAGGGTTCTTGCTTGGTTTTTGAGCATTGACTACAGAGAGGACATTGAGCTGCTCAAGAAGAATCTTTGGGATCTCGTTTAGTTGCAGCTCGAAAAAAGCCTATGTAAAGCATTAGCTACTTAAGGCCAAGGAGATCCATTAACGATTAGCTTAACTAAAGCTGCATGTCCTGACTTGTCGACCAACAACTTCGCTTTAACATCTTTATTTTCAAGACTGAATGACTTTACAGCCCACTCTGGGGCGAAATAGGCCTCAAAATCAAAAATAAATTTTTCACCGTGCCAACAATCTTTTGTAGAAAAGGCCGCACAATCAACCTTGGCCGTAACAAAAACTTCACCCTCAGGTTTTTCCGTTTGAAAACCTTTTTTTGGTACCCAAACTTCCCCCTCTTGCCGAAGAGGGATGAAAACTTTTTGGCCTAGGTATAAATCAGTATCTCGTGTTTGAGTCTTGAGGCTATCATAATCCAAATGCTCAAACTTTAGATTTAAACAACTTCGAACAATAATGTCATCCTTGAAGGCTTTTGAAACTTTAAGCGTGATCTCTCTGCCTGTCATACGAGTAATCAGCTCTGGCGATATAATTAAGAAAATCAAAAATAATTGAGCAACAGCAGCCCCAAGCAAACGGTAAAAACTCATAGCTAACGCTTCTCCTGTCTGGATCTAAGCTTCTCAAAATAAAGGGCGGCGCCAAAAAGTATTCCGCCTGCCAAAAACAATAAGACGCCCTTATGGATCCAGCTATAGAAAGCCTCCAGAAAGATTTGAGAGATTAAAACATACATAAAGACAATACTCCAGAATATAAAACTTCCAGTGTGTTTGAACACTAAGCTTAATATTAAGAGCGCTGTAATTATGCCATACGAGAAAAAATTTAACAGAGCTGCAAAAAATAACCCCAGCCAACTAAGCTTTGAACTGTCAATAAGTCTACAACTCTCCTCAGAACATAAGTTTGAGTTGGGTAGTGCAAAAACTGTAATCAGAATGATTACAACAAAGCTAAACCCTAGCTTTAGGAATCTGCTGGTTGAGGAATCTTTAAGCGAGCTCAAAGTCTTGAAAAGGCAAAACAGAAGTGCAATTAGGGCTGCCCAGAGATCTGCTCCACGCACAGGGTTTTCGGCAAAACTCTTCAGTATGTCAGGATCACTCAATGAGATTCCAACATAGGCCAACAAAAAAATTCCTAACCACCTAACAAAAGTTCCAAATACGTCATCATCAAGAATTGCAGCTCCAGCGACGTATAAAAGACAGCCAAAGCTACCTAAAAGACTTAACTTTTCTCTCACAAGCTCTAGATTTAGTACGAAAATCATTACGAAAAACAGCCCTACGCCAATTAACCAATTTGCTCTAAAGAGCAAACCCAGAAGAACTAATCCAAGTCCTATAAAAGCAACAAAAAAACGGAAGTCTACAATGTAGCCGAGAGAGAAATTAAGATTACAAATAAACCAAAATAAGTTCAGCGATCCTAAAATAATACATAAATTTTTTGCCAGTTTTAGTTTTGGAAGATTTTCTGTCCTTAACTCTAGACTTTTTAAACTGCTTAATAAATTAACTAAAGATAAGCTAAACTCCTTAAACATGCTATTTTAGGTCTCAAGGTTGTTGGTTTTCTTAGTCATGCAGAGTCTTTTGGAGTCTTCATAGCACAACCCAGAATGATGAAAACCACACCAGCCATCAGAGGTAACGTAATCGAATTTCCTGGCTTTGAAAGTAGATAAAAAACTAAATGAGCTATGATTGCCACAAGATTAACTAAAAGAGAAAGGTAAAATAAAACAAATGCTCTAACCAAAACAGCAAAAGCTAAAGCTCCAAAAATCCAAAAATACAAAGCCCAAAAAAGATTTACCTTTACATGAAAAACTTGACCAGCTAAAAACAATGCCCCACCGAAAACCAAAGTACCTAAGAAAAAAAGAGCCTCCGAAATTCTTTCTTCTTTTCTTTTGATCGACAAAAAGCCTCCTATAGAGTAGAGGGTCAACATACAGAATATTGCTAAAGCCAGCTTCAAAGAAGGGAACATAGATGGCCAATAAGAAGCTAAAATAGCGACAAGGCCTCCTCCCAAAAGGCAGGCTGATATGATAAAAATTGTCCTGATAAGTTGTTTGAAAAGACTATCTTCCGTAGCGGAAATTCCACCTAACTCCTGAGCTTTACTGAAGGCTTCCTCAATTAAGCTTTCTTCATATCCTCTCTGAAGCAAAGAGTTAACAATCTCTGTTTTGCTTTTTCCTTGCTGTAAAAGCTTGTTTACCTGATCAATCAGATTTTCGTTGTCCATGCTTGCAGAGAAGGGGCATATGACCCACTTCTGATCAATTTTATTTTAAAACTTAAATTAACTCTAGATTAAATTATCACTAAGTGACGAACTGTAAACAGGAAACACCTCGAAAAAAAATCTTTCAAGATCTGATACAACTTATTTAAACAATTTTTTAGAGTAAAGCTTATGAATCTTAACTAATAGAATTTGGTGTCTCCATAGAGCGTTTGAATATATGCTAGCTGGCCAACATGGTAACTTAAGTGCCAGTAATGATCAAAAACTAAATCTACTAGCTTTATTTTTTTTGCATCCCAAGGAGACTTTATCTCTTTTTTGTAATTCGACGTCTTGACTGAGGACAAAAGTGTTACCAACTCCTTGGTCTTTCTTTTTAAGGCTACTGACAATTTTCCAGTGTCGCTAAATTTGCATGCTTCTTTTAAGCAAGCTTCCCAAGTTTGGGGGTTAAAGTTTTTAAAATTGTGTCTAAATCCTAAAATTAAAAAATCGCATAACGCTAGGCACTCCTGAGCAATTTCCAGAGGACTTTTACAAGTCGGAGCTGGTTTCCAGGTAAGTTTATCTGAAGGAATTGCTTTAAGATATTTAACGAAATAGTTGACTGCATCGGTAGTTAAATAAGATAAAATTTCTGCTGGTTTCATTTAAATTTCTCGTTTTTTCAGTATATACTTAATCGCTATGTTGCAGAAGACTTTAATTATCATAAAGCCCGATTCAGTTGCCGGCGGTAAAATAGGCAAAATCTTGTCAGTATTCGAGGATAACAATTTGAAGATATCTGCGTTAAAGATGATAAAGATGTCAAAGGAACTTGCGGAGTTTTTTTATTGGGTCCATCGGGATAAGCCTTTCTTCGAAGAGCTAACAACTTGGATGAGCTCTTGTCCAGTGGTGGTTGCTGTGATTGAAGGGGTTGATGCTTTAAGCAAGGTAGCAGAGCTTGTGGGAGCTACCGATCCCGCTGAAGCTAAGCAAGGTACTATTAGAGCTATGTTTGGCTCGTCGGTGGGTTGCAATGCTATTCATCGATCTGACTCCGAGGAGAGCGCAAAAAGAGAGATCGGAATATTCTTTCCGGAGCTTTCTTAATTCAATAGCAACTTTTTTACTGACCAATGCTTAACTTAGAAACAAGCAGTTTCGCCCAAACTGTTTCAGAAAGAGGGTTATCGGCGATCCTAGATCTTCTTCTTACAGTGCTTTTTTTTTACGCGATTCTAGCTCTAGTTCATCAGAGAAGAGCTTATTTTTCGTTGTTAGGTTTTGGGATCATTTTTTTACTGTACTTGTTGAGTGACAGTCTTGGGTTGCTCAGCTTGAGCTGGATTCTCGATAATTTTTTAAAGTTTAGCGTAGTTATTCTTGTTTTATTATTTCAAGATGACCTTAGAAGAGGGCTTGCTAATCTGTATCTTTTAACAATTAACCCTTTTTGGAAAAAAACAAAAACTCCATTTCTCAGAATTTTTGAGGAAACTCTTAAAGAGCTTCAGAGATCAGGCTTGGGAGCTTTTTTTTGTTTTGATAGGGATGGTCTTTTGAATGAATTTCTAGACAAAGGAGTTCGTCTCGAGGCGCGATTCTCTAAAGAGCTTCTAAAAACATTATTAGGTCCCTCAAGCTTGTTAAGAGACGGCGCGATAATTCTTGATATTGATGGCACTCTAAAAGCTTGCTCGGTAGTTTTCCCTTTTGCCAACCACGAGGAAAAGAAATTTGAAGGTAGCGCAAAACTTCAAGCAGCTGCATATGTTTCGGCTGCTTTTGGATGTCTAGCTGTAATATTCTCTCCTTCCAGCAATAAGTTTTATATCTTTAAACATGGGAATGAAACTGTATGCAGTTCCGCTGAGGAGGCGGCAAAGGTCGTTTCCAAGTTTTTTGGGTCATGAAAAGAGTGAAATTTAGACTTCTTGTTCCAGCAATATTTCTGGGCCTAACTACCTGGATGTATGTAAATTTTAAAATTTCCGATTTCGTGAGAACCTTCAAAGTGCCGGTAGCTGTGTACTCGCCTGATAAATCTAAAGCTGTTGTGAAAGTAAGTTCTGATTTCGTTTTGCTAAGACTAAAGGGGCCGAAAAGTGTTGTGGAAAAACTAGAAAAAACATTAAGTGAAATCTCGTTAAAGCCTTCCGACAAATTGGGTATGCAAACTTTAGTTCTCACACCCGATTTGTTGGGACTCCCAAAATCTGTAACTCTTCTAGAGATATCTCCAGCTTCAATAGATGTAGAGATTGATTTAGTCGAAACGAAAACCGTTTCGATAAATCCTGTTATTACCGGCAACCCTCCAAGTTACGTTAACATTTTAAGCGCTCGAGCAATACCATCAACAGTCAAAATTAAGGGACCGAGGGAAGTTCTTTCTAAATTGTCTACAGTGGAGACCGTAACAATACCATTAGATACGATAGACTTTAATCCATTTTTAAACTACAAACTTGTTAAAGTACCAATATCTTTACCAAGTGGGCTAGTTAGTGAAAATGTTGGTTTAGTTGATGTAGCTTTTGATTACCAGGTTTTGACAAGAGTTGAGACTTTCAAATTAAAAGTTCCTGATTCTGACTTTAAATCTGCTTCGCCCAAAGAGATCTTTATCGAGGCAAAAATTTTAAAAGGATTTGAAGTGTTAGCTACAGATTTCAAAATATCACTGGAATTTTCTGATTTTAATAAGAAACAAGCTGCTGTTAAAGTAGTTGCTCCTAGTAGTGTGATCGGGGTGAAAGTTGTTCCGGAGATAGTTGAGTTTGAATAAATTGTTTTGTTTGTTGAATCAATTAATTAATCTTTAAAATGTTAACCTTACCCCTTAAAATATAGGCTTGCAAGTGCTTCACGAAGCTGTCTTTACTGTCTTCTGGATAATCTTTTTTTGGCTGGGCTTTCGGCTTTATGACAAATACATATTTATGCCTTTTTATCAAAAATATTTAGTCAGAAAAGGCTTAATACTTGACCTCGAAGAGAAAATCAAATCGCTAGAGCAAGAGAAAAACAGATTAGTGCTGGATTACAAAAAACTGGAGTTGGATGCCTTAAAAAAGGCAAAACACATTGAGGAAAATTACGTTAGGGAGGCTTTGGATATACGTGCTGCAGAGCTGGAAAAAGTAACTCAAGAAGTTAAGAAAGAACTCATAGAAAAATCTAGACTTCTTGATAAACAACTCTCCGAGCTAGCTAGTCAGTCAAGACAAAAGCTTGACGATTTTTCTAAGGCTCTGCGGCAAAAATTGAATTTGTCATCATGATGAAATATTTACTGTTTCTGCCATGGTTTTGTTGGGGAGCAGATATTCAAGCCCCCCTGTGGAAGTACTGGTTTCATTTCTCAATTTTTAGTGTTTTGCTTATTGTTGTTTTAAAAAATAAGGCCATCCCACTTGTTATGGATTGGGCCTTAAGCATTTCATCACGGGTCAACGAAAACAAAAGAGCCTTTGCTACTTTAAATAACGAGGTAACTTTTTGGTCGGGTAAAATCGCTAATTTTGCGGCTGAAGAAAATGAGTTAATAAAATCCGCCCATAATGCTGGTAGATCAAGGAGAGCTGCTATTTTGGACAATCTAGCAAATGAGATTGCCTTGAAAAGACAGTACTTAGAAGGCTTGTTGCGAGACTTTGAGAAAGAGAGGCGTCAGAAGCTGAAGGCTAAATTTTGCAGATTGCTTGTAGAGGAGCTAGAGAAAGAGTTTAAGCTTTGGGATGAAAAAAAACAGCTAGAATTTTTGGAAAATCAGTTAGTTAAACCATGAAAGTTTTCAAAGCTTTAGAAAAAGAGATTTTGGATTTGAGTTTTGAAGAAGGCAATAGATTGCTAAACCTTATAATTTTAGTTTTGAGAGTGCTTCAAAGAAATTCAAGCAAAATAGCTACTTTGACGAAAAGCGAGCTAGAAGAGCTTTTGGAACGAGTTTTTCAGCCTTTAAATTTTTCGGCTTCGCTTTTAAACAAAATGAAAACTCTAATTAGTCATGGAAATATTAAAAGGTTGATACTAGACATTACCCAACTTAAAAGAAAATGGTTTAGACGGTGGAACAAAAGTTTGGTTTTGATAGAGGTGCCTAATCTTGAGTTGAAAGAGTCTCAAGAGTTAAGCAGGTTGATTGAAAAAATAAAACCCTCGAATGTTGAGATAGGAGAGATATCATTTCGCTGTCGACAGTCTCTTTTAGGAGGCTTTAGGGTATTTTTTGACTTTGAAGTAATAGATGCTTCGTTTGCAAATCTTTTGAACCAAATTTATAATCAAATCCGCTAGCTATGGAGTTTTCAGATTTAGAGTCGGAGATTCGATCTAAAATTGACGAGTTAAATTTGAAATTCGACCCTTCTGAAGCTGGTCAAGTAGTTTTTGTTGGTGACGGAGTAGCAAAAGTCGTTGGTCTTGAAAACGCAGTAGTGTCTGAGCTAGTTGAGTTTGAAAGCGGTGTTAGAGGAATAGTTTTTAATTTGGAAAGCGACTCTGTAGGAATACTCGTAATGGGAGACACCTCACTTGTCACGGAAGGCACGGTAGTCAAACGCCTTGGAAGAGTTGCGGATATTGGCGTGGGAGAGGCATTGCTAGGAAGAGTTATTGATCCTTTGGGAAATCCTCTGGATGGTTTGGGAGAAATTAAGTGTGAAAGCCGAAGAGTCATTGAGTTGAAAGCTCCAGGCATAGTTAAGAGGAGGCCTGTTCACCAACCTCTTCAAACAGGGATTAAAGCTATTGATGCTATGACACCAATCGGGAGAGGCCAGAGAGAGTTGATTATAGGCGACAAGAAAACAGGGAAAACCGCTATAGCCATCGACACAATAATTAATCAAAGGGATCAAGACGTCCTTTGCATTTATGTTGCAATCGGACAAAAAAGATCCTCGGTTGTTCAAGTTGTAGATAAGTTAAGAGCATTTGGCGCGCTTCATTACACCGTTGTTGTTGCAGCAACTGCTAGTGAGCCGGCACCTTTGCAATTTTTAGCTCCTTATTCAGGTTGCGCAATTGGAGAGCATTTTATGTGGCAAGGAAAACACGTTTTGGTTGTGTATGATGATTTGTCGAAGCACGCTCAAGCTTACAGGGCTGTTTCGCTTCTTTTGCGACGACCGCCGGGACGCGAAGCTTATCCTGGGGACGTTTTTTATTTGCATAGCAGATTGCTTGAAAGGGCTGCGAAGCTTTCTGACAAAGAGGGAGGTGGATCTCTGACAGCTTTGCCGATCATAGAAACGCTAGCTGGGGATGTTTCAGCATACATACCTACCAACGTTATATCAATAACTGACGGACAAATATATCTCGAGACGGATCTTTTTAACTCTGGTGTAAGACCGGCAGTCAACGTGGGTTTATCAGTTTCAAGAGTAGGTGGAGCAGCCCAAATTAAGGCAATGAAGAAAGTGGCAGGCACTTTGCGGTTAGACTTGGCTCAGTTTAGGGAAAAACTAGCATTTACTCAGTTCGGATCAGACCTAGACCCAACCACTATTAAGCAGCTAGAAAGGGGAAAAAGAATAGTGGAGATTTTGAAGCAAGACCAATTTAAACCTTTGCCAGTGGAGTTGCAGGTGGTAGTGTTGTTTGCTGTTACTAGGGGCTATTTAGATTCGGTGCCTGTGGATAAAATTAAAAAGATTGAAGAAGAGATTATTCTTTCGTTCCAAGGAGAGCATAAGGATTTGGCCCTACAGATAAAAAATTTGGGTGATCTTACTAACGAGCTTACAAATTTGCTAGATTCTGCTCTTAAGCAAATTGTTCAGAAATTTTTAGCGAGCAATGTCTAAAGCAAGATTCTTGCTTAGACGCATCCAAGCTATAAAGAATACCCAAAAGACTACCTATGCTATGAAGTTGGTGGCGGGAGCCAAGCTAAAAAAGGTACAAGCTTTGATAGATGGCAATAGGCTCTACGAGGCAAAACTTTTGCACAGTCTTAAAGCGTTAAATTCAGATCAATTTAGCAGTCCTTTGTTCGAAGGTAAGCACTCAGAAGGGCCTGTAGAGGTAATAGCTGTTGTAGGAAGCTCCAGAGGTTTATGTGGAGCGCTAAATACAAACATAAGGAGATTCCTCCATGATTTTTTGGCAAAAAAAAGTAATCCATGCAAGTTGTTTGTTATTGGCAGGAAGCTTTTCGAGGGACTTCAGTTTTCGAAAAAATTTCAGATAATAGATTGTGTTGAAGACTGTCCGGATATTCCTAGTATCAAATTTGCACAAGAAATAAACAAAAAATTGATCGATCTTTTTTTCACCGATGAAGTAGGGAGAGTGACTATTATCTATACTCATTTCACATCTGTTCTGTCTCCCAAACCTGCATTCAAACTGCTGTTACCCTTGAAATTGGAGCTTGTTGGTGGTGTCCAAAGTTCGGACTCTGTTCTTTTTGAACCATCTTTAGCGGAAGTGGCCGACTATCTTATTCCAAGATTGTTGGACACCAAAATGTTAGAAGCATTATTAGAGTCGAAGTGCTCGGAACAGGCGATGAGGATGGTGGCTATGGAAAACGCTACAAAAAACGCTGGTGAGTTGGCAGCCAAATTAACGCTGATCGCAAACAAGCTGCGGCAGTCAAGCATTACTAGTGAAATTTTGGACATAATAGGCGGTGCTGAGGCTACAAAAAAAGAGAGCCAATTTTAGTAAACCCATTTTTAAAAGATATTACAGTTTGAGTGTTCGGTTTTAGTCAGAGGTTATGTTACAATCTCGCTTTCAAGAAGAGGCGAGATATCTTTACGGGCGCTCCCCTAGTAAAACCGTTACAAGAGGTAACTCCTCAAGATGAAATTGCAGAAGGATATTTAGTTGATGACTTCATTAACGTAAGTTTGCCAGCCGATGTAGAACTTTCTACATCCCAGTTTTTGAGCTCGTTGGCTGTCAAGGAGGGAGACTACGTTGAAAGGGGTCAAGTTATATTCTCACGAAAAGGTTTGCTTGGGTATGGTAGCGCACAGTTGACCTGTCCAAAGGATGGTGTAGTAATAAAAATAGATCATCACCAGTTTCTGATTACAATTAAAACTCAGATAGCAACCAAGCCGATAAAAAGTTTCTATGGAGGAAAAGTAACAAGTGTTGAGAGAAATTCCGTAACAATTGAGGGGCAAGGACATTTTTTACAAGGGGTTTACGGGGTTGGAGCCGAAATAATATCTGAGTTGGCAAATATTAGAAGGTACAATGAGATTTTAGACTCCTTAAATTTTCCTGTGTTTAAAAACAAAATTTTATGTGGTTTAGAAAGCTGCTCATTAAACTTTCTTCTTGAGGCGGTTAAGAATGAGGTTGCTGGGGTAATTTTAGGCTGGTTAGATTACGAGATCTTATCCAAGTTCTGTTCTTCAGATGTATTTCTGAAGGCTCCAGAGGGATTTTGCCTTGTGTTGCTAGAGAAGTTTTCCCAAGCTAATCTACAGGAAAGGTTTAAAAAATTTTTTGAAGTGTGCGATGGGACTTTGGCATCTGTTTGCCCTAAAACTCAAATCCGGTCGGGTTCACTAAGACCTGAAATATGGGCTTGGGGCAAAACTTTTGAGTACCAAGTTACCAAGCGCTACAGGGTAATTTCAGATGAACACTGGGGGAAGGAGACTGATGAGCTAGAGTTTTTAAAGGATCAGTTAATGTTGGAAAGCGGTGTGGTTACAAGCTGCGCAAAAGTAGGAGCTAAGCAAGTAGTTGTGCCTTTAGCAAATTTAGAAGAGATTTTTATATAAATGTTAACAAAATTTCTTCCTCAAAGTACTGGGGGCCTTGACTTTTTAATTCGCTGCGCCAAAGGGCAATAGATTTAAGTTCTACTTTCTCCATAAATCGACGCTGTTGAGATAAAGCTTCTAGGCTTCGCAAAATTGCTGGAGAGTAATTTTTGTACCTAGCTATTGTAATATGAAAAACAAAATTTTCAGGTAGTTTTAAGAGCCTTCGAAAACAATCGAACTCTGTGCTTCCGAGCCAAATTACAAGCTCTTTTTTCGAAAAGTATCCTAGAGTGTTTAGGTTAAGATATTTGTTTTGGGCGATAAAATTTTGGTCAAGATTTTTAATTTTTGTTCTCCAAAGCTTTAATTTTTCTTCATTCAATAAACCAAAAAATTCGAGAGTTGCATGAAGGTTTTGTTTTTTTGTTAGCTTTAATTTACCTTCATCTAAAGAAAGATTGCTCAAAATATTTTCTGATAAGGTTAAAATTAACTCTTTAGAATCTGTGGAAAAGTCAAGTGCTACGAAATACCGAGACATCTAGCCCGAAAATTTTATATCGAGACAATTACATTTGCCTAGCTTACAAGCCAAGAGGCCTATCATTTGACACCGAACAAGTTAATTTAATTGGTTGGGTTGGAGAGTTGGCTTATCGCAAGGTTTACCCTGTTCACAGGCTGGATAAAGATGTAGATGGAATTTGCGTTTTCGGGTTAAGCCCTTATGTTGCAAGTAGGCTTAATGAGCAATTTGTGAAACGAGAAGTTTTGAAAATCTATGTAGGAATTTTAAAAGGCAACCTAGATAAAACCGTCTTAATAAAGAGACCAATAAAAAGAAAGAAAAAAGTTTTTCCCGCTGAAACTTTTATCAAGCCTTTGTCGCAGTCAAAAGGTCTAACGCTTGTTTCTTTTCAGATTTTAACGGGGCGATTCCATCAAATAAAAAAACACGTAGGATTGTTAAAAATGTCTTTTTTAACTGATTCTGTTGGAGTTATTTTAAGCTCGGTTGTTTTAGGTTTTACTCATCCTCGAACTAAGAGAAAAGCAATTTTTTCCTGCATAAAGCAAGTTCAATCTTATAAAACTTGGAAAGAGCTTTGTCCCGGGTTTAAGTTGACTAGAAAGCTGCTTTTAAGTTAACCTGATTTAATAAAACGGGTGTTTAGCTCAGTTGGCTAGAGCGCCAGCCTTACAAGCTGGAGGTCGTAGGTTCGAGTCCTGCAACACCCACCAGTATTAAACTTTCGGATTTTTCGCTTGCTGCATCAATTTTACTAGTAGACTGAAATTTTAAAAGAAGTGGGAGTTTAGTAGCAAAGAGTTATTCGGAAATTTTTAGTAACCAGCTCAAAGTCTGCTTCTCGATAGATTAAATTTTTGGTAAGTCGTGGGACTTTCAAATTCATATCGAAGAGCATGCTAAACCAGGCTTCGAGTAAGCATTTCGAGAGTGCGAGTTGGTTTGATAGGTAAATTTGGTAAACCGTCCCAACTACCTTTCAGTTAGTTCCAAGCCCTAGTCTAGCTCTGACCTTTTTCTTTAACATGCTAGGGAGTAAACCGATCACAATGGTCTATGTATGAAGTTTTTTTAATAGAACTTCCGTTTCCAAATTTGATTGATTTTAAGAGTTAAAGTTTGCTAACCTCTGGAATCGGTCTACTTTTTCACAAAATGAGGCAGCCGAGAACTTTTATACTTTTGGGTGTATTTTTCTTTTTAATTTCTTGTAGCGTCCACAAGTATGCTGAAAGCCTTATTGAAGATAATAGAAATCAAGATGTTTTGAAAGCTATTGCTACGTGTGCCGGAGAAAATTCGAGGCTCCTAAAACTAGTGATGAACACTAAAGCTACCGATAGATTTAAAAGCCAGCTTTTTAGGTATGCCTCTTTAAAGCAAGAAGCTTTGTTATCAATTTTAGGGATTTTCCCAAGGGGCAATTTGGCTCTTAATTTATTTGATAACGCTCCTAATACTCCTCGATTTAAATTTAGCCCGGGCATATTTTATATGCCTTTAGATTTGGGAGGAAATTTAAGAAGCATAATAAAAGGTAATCTTGAGTTAGCTGAGGCCGCCAAAAATGATCTTTTTTGGTTGGAGCGAGTTCTTAAGTATGAGGTTAGCGTTAATTATGTTGCTATGTTTTATCTCAAGAAGCAAAAAGAAGCAATTCTAAGCAGCTGCGAAAGAATTTCTAAGATGAAGGAGATCACCAAGCTAAAGCTTGACGCTGGGCTATCGGCAAAAGATGAGTTTTTGTTTTTAGAAATGCAAGAAAAGCTTTGCTATAACAACAATTTAGAACTGGGAGTGGCCTTCTTGGAGTCAATGAAATTTTTAAAAGCTTTGTTTGTTGATGAAGATTTTTCGGAGCAAAGTTTTTCGGCGGATTCTTTAAATTTTTGTGGAGAGCTTCAGCTTAAAAGCGAGTTGCCTGTTTTAGAGGTTGCTGTGCTTAGAGACGACTTAAAAGCAGCTATTTCAAGGCTGAGCGCAAGCTCTTTTCTCTCTCAAGCGCGATTTAGGGAATTACTTCCAGCTGTAACCTTAAAGTCAGAGGTGTTTAGAACATCAGAAAATTTGGAGAAAGCGTTTGGCAGCGATTACGCTGGGTTTTCAAATTTGCTAATCGAAGTGCCAATTTTTGATATTCAGTCAAAGCTAGTGGCGGTGTTCAAGGGCAAGTTGCTCGAAGAGGAAGCTGTTCACGCTTTAAACGATAAACTTAACTCTGTAATGAGCGAAATTTTTTGGTCAATTAATTTAATAAACCTCTCTTCAACTAGGTTAAGACTTCTAGAAACTGCCTTGGAAGATTTTAGTCAAATCAAAGAAATCTCTGATCAAAGACTTCAAGCAGGTCTAATCTCGGTTTTTGATTGGTATAACACCGAAAAAACCTTTTTTGAAATCGAGGCATCCCGAATAAACAGTCAAATGTTGTATTGGGTAGCTTGGCTCACAATCTTAAAAAACGTGCCTAATTTTGGTGATTATTTTTTATTTAGCTAGCAGCGGGTAGGTTACTGAATTACCTTTTCGAACTCTTTAATTTTCTCTTCGAGTTGTTTTACTAGTTCGAAAATGCGCTCTCTAACGTCTTCACAAATTACAGAAATTAAAGTTCCAGTTTGACTTAGAGTTGGATCAATAGATGCGCTATCTCTGGCGATCCAAAGCGCTAGATTCTCCAAATGTTCTAACCTGCTCTCTATATCGATTAAACTTTGCATCGTATGAATTTGCTTTTTCACAGATGTTACATATATTTTGATCCCTTAAATTCGCAAAGGTTTTAAATTTATTACCTAAAATTTTCTGCAACAATTTCAAACTACATAAATCTTAATTATGTACCCCCAAACAACAATGCAGCGCCGAGGCTGGTTGCTGGGCTCTCTTAAGCTTCAGCAATCAGCTTTTTTATCCTTAAACACTCCCTTCGAAGTATCTTAGATTAAAATAGATCATTGGTGTTAAAGGTCGGTATTTTTTTTCGATGGGTCTTGCTGATTATGCTTGCAGCTTTAGTGCCAATATTTTTTTGTCTTAAAGAGGTCAGGCACGTATCAATTTTGCGTAGACTAATTTCTAAGAACGAGCAAATTGGGCAAGTCAAGCTTGGATTCTTTCCCTTATCTAGCTCTGAATTGGGTTTTATCACTTTGTTCGTGCCTAACTCGAGCTTTAAAGTTGTTGATGCTAGGTATTACGGGTTCGAACAGATATCTCCAAAACTGGCTGTAAAAAAATTTAATTTTTCAGCTTGCATAAACGCAAGCTTGTTTGACGATCGGAATAAGCCTTTAGGACTGCTAGTAATGACAGGCAAGGTTGTGCAAGGAGTTCACAAGTCAAAGGGTAGCCTAAGGGGTTTACTTTTAGTAACAGAGGAAGGCGTTTTAATTCAGGATTTCGCTGAGCCCTTACCTAAAAACATTTTAGAGGGGTTTCAGGGATCAAAAATTATCAACAATAGCAGCCAGATCTCGAAACATATCGACCAGTTATCTAGTCAAATTTCAGGAGTTTGTCTTAATGATCAGTCATTAACTATTTTTGCAATCAGTTCGGCGTTTTTAAGGCCCAGCATTCTATTAAAATACAGTGGTTTTGAGTGCAAAAGAACTTTAATTTTGGATAGTGGCAGTTCAACATCTTTTTATTTGGACTGGAACGGCACCATAGTGGATATTCACGGATCGCGAGCAGTTCCCACTTTATTTTGTGCCTTGATTGGGAACAAAAATTTGAATAAGCTCAAGTTATAGTATGGTTCAAAGCAGTTTGAAGCAATTTGCGTTTCAAGAGTTTACTGCCAACGAAATCTGCTCTATTTTGAGCTCTTTGCTTGGGGATGGTGTTAAAATAAGCTTGCCACAACTGAGTTATTACATTAAAAAGAAGTTTGTTTGTCCAGATGGGGTTACTTTTTTTAGGGGTAAAAGAAAATTCAGCTTCAAAAATCTAATAATACTGTATTGGTTATTTAAGCTTAAACAACAGGGCTTGGCTGTTAATAAATTTGCTCAGTGCATTCCTCAGTTAGAGAGATTATCTAAGTCAGTTAAGGAGCTCTTAAATATGGTTCTTATAACTGATGGAGACAGAGTTTACCTAAAGGATTCCTCAGAGGTGGGTAAAGTAGTGGGAAAAATACTTAACGGCAAAAATAAAGGTCAATATGTTTGGTTATTCGGACTATCATCTTTGGCAGAGGGCCTTAATAACTATTGGTCTAATGAGAAGAAAGCAGCGCCCTAACAATTTTTAGAGATCAGGTTTTGTAAATCTAATCTATAGGTTTATCAAGAAACTTCCTCAGGTAGACCTTAAGCCTAATTAGCGCGCTAGTTCTCAATTGGCTAACCCTGCTTTCTGTTATGTTGAGTATTTCAGCGATTTCCTTAAGATTCAGCTCCTCATAAAAATATAAAACAGTCACCAATTTTTCTTTTTCGGGCAATCGTTCAAGCGCTCGTGAAATTATTTCTACGAGTTCTCTATTCAACACCTTCGACAAAGGGGCACTTTCGTCGTTAAGTTCAGTCTTAAAGCGTTCTTCACCTGTGCCGAAACCCAATTCCTCAAAACTGGTAAAAACAAAATTACTGACCTCCGATAGCATCTCCTGGAACTCTTCAACTGGAACATTTAATTCTTTTGCTACCTCAACTTCTGAAGCAGATCTTCCTAGTTTCTGTTCAATTAAGTGGTAAGCTTTCTCTATTCTATGAATTTTGGCCCTTAAACTACGAGGCAGCCAATCGCTCGACCGTAAAAAATCCAGAATTGACCCTCTTATTCTATGGTAAGCGTATACTTCAAAGTTTGGCGATAAACTTTCATCATATTTTTCCGCGGCTTCGATCAAACCAAATATGCCCGCATTTATTAAATCTCGAAAGTCTACATTTGGAGGCACTTTCTGAATGAAGGAACTAACCAACTTTTTAACCAAAGGCATATACTCTTCTATAAGTTTTTCTTTTTCTTCCTCAGTAAGGCTAAAAGTTTGCTTTATGCCCATTCTATTGATTCCTCGTATCTATTGTGGCTAAAAAATCAATCACTTTTTTAATAGCATAACAAAAAGCCAGAAATAATAAACTTCTAAAAAGAAAAGTATTCAAAGAAACGTTGTAAAGCAATGAGTTAAGCGCAAGGCACGAAAATCCTAAAATTATTACAAAATTGAAAAATTTAAGAGTTTTTATGCCCATTAACTTGTATGGAGAGAGTTTGTAACTAAAGACGAAATCAAAATTTCCTTGGCTATCTCTCGAGTGCACCTGGAAGCTGGAGATGAAGGAAACTCTACAACGAAAGGCTTTTGTCTCTTTGAGGCCTCTGATACACAAGAGTCAAACAAAATATAACCCAAAAACTCCAGCCGGGCACCAAAATTTTGTAATGACAACTTCAACATGACGTCATAGACTTTTCGGGACTCAGCGAAAGATTCTACGGAGTTCACACATATCTTAAATTCATTTAGATTAACCTTTTGAGCTAAAGTTTTCATCGTTAGGTAAGTATCCAAAATTGAAGGCAGCTCTGGAGTGGTAATTAAAACGGGGATACCATTATCAAAAAATCTTGCAAGAAGAATATTTTGGAGCGTAGGGGAAGTATCAACTAAGATGAAATCGTAGCTCCCTTTGAAAGATTGCCAGTTTCCAAATAAAAGCCCCAACTCATTTTTATTAAGATTGTCTATCCAGCTTAATCCTCTTCCGCAACTTATTAAATCAAGTCCCCATATTCCTGAGGATACAATTTTGCTAAAGTCGAAATTAAGGGTCGGCAGATCCTGCATGGTCCTAAAAGGCCTGATCCCAAGCAGAACTTCAACCTTGGCTGCCGCAAAATCCAAATCAATTACCAAAACTTTTTTTCCCAGCTCAAGTAAGGATAAAGCTAAACATGTGCAGATACTGGTTTTTCCAACGCCCCCTTTTGCAGAGCAGAAAAAAAACGTTTTAGCTCTAGATTGCATAGTTCAATGACTCAGTGTTTAGCTCTTCGATTTGTTCTCCAGTTTCTGGCAACTTTAGCAAAGACATTATTTTTAAGTTAGCCTTGTAAGGGATGTCGTTATTTGAAATCACGACTGCTCGCTTAAATAATCGAAGAACCCATTTGGCAAAGGGAAGCCTTAAGTCTTGCGCCACCATAAAGACAAGGTTTTGGCCTTTTTCTGAGCATTCTGCGTTGAGGGAATCTATTTGACTGTACAGATAAGTTGAGACCCTAGGATGCAGGGCAAGGGTTAGCCCATCCTCTTTTTCGGTGATACTTTTTAACAGTGTGTTTTCTAGTGGCCTTTCCAAAGCAATTACATGTAAAGTTGTTTCACTTTCAAAAATAGACCTCAGCGCGCCTTTGGCCAGCCTGGATCTAACAATTTCCCCTAACTTTTCAACGTTTTTGGTTGTATGGACTGCTTCTCCTAATATTTCAAAAATAGTTTTTAAATCCTTAATGGAAATTCTTTCCTTTAGTAATTGGTTTAATATTTGGTGTATCTGAGCCAGGCTTAGATGAGTGGGCATTACGTCCTCGACAAGTTTTGGAAATTCTTTTTGAACTTTCTCGACCAGCAAATAAACTTCTTGGCGTCTTAGAATCTCGTGCATATGAAGCGAAATGACCTCTAACATACAGGTTGCAAAAATGTTTGAAGCGTTTACAACATGATATTTCTTAGCTTCCGCTTCCATTTTTAAAGATTCGTCTATCCAAAAGCCGGGTAGCCCAAACACGGGTTCGATTACCGGGTCTCCTTCAATGGGTCCAGTAGTTAAATTAGTTTTTACTGCTAGTAATTTTCTCGTGTGGATCTTTGCTTCAAAGACCAGGGCTTCTTTTATAAAAATTCTTAAAGTCTCGATATCTGAGCTTTTATTTTTAGGCGGATTAATTATTTTGATTGTTGGGCAGATAAAGCCGTACTTAGTAGCTAATTGGAGTCTAACTTTTTTAAGTTTCTCAGGAATTTTTGACTCTCCAATGGCAAAAAAGAGACCTAACCCCATTTCAACCACAATAGGATTAACCTCAATAGACTCTAGAAGCTCTTCAGTTGTTGCTTGTTTTTGAGTCCCCGTTTTTTCAGATTTACTAGTTTCAGCTTGTTGAGCACGAGCTTGTGCTAAAATTTGTTTTCTTAGGTACAAGAAAATTAAAGGCAGCAAACTTACAAATAAAAAGGGGAGAAGCGGAAGTCCTGGCAGCAATCCTAAAGCAAGTGCGGCCAAAGAACTAAAAATTAGAGGAACATCAGATTTTCCGATTTGATTAACAAGCTCGATGCTTAAAAAATCGCCTGAGGCTGCTCTAGAAACAATGATACCCGCTGAGATTGAAACAATTATGGCTGGAATTTGGCTTAAAAGTCCATCACCTATGGTTAAAACTGTAAAAGTAGAGGCTGCCGCTTTAAGTTCCATTCCGTATTGAAAGTAAGCTATAGAAAATCCTCCAACGATGTTTAAAATCATGATAAAAATGCCGGTTAGAGCTTCCCCACTTACAAATTTGGCAGCTCCATCCATAGCTCCGTAAAATTCAGCCTCTCGAGCAAGTTCTTTGCGCCTCGCTTTAGCTTCTTCCTCTGAAATTAAGCCCGCGCTGAGATCTGAGTCTATTGACATTTGCTTTCCCGGCAAAGCGTCTAATGTAAATCGAGCCGCTACCTCAGCTATTCTACCTGCGCCTTTTGTTATAACTTTCAAATTAATTAAGCTGATAATTAAAAAAATTACCAAGCCTACGGCAAAGTTGCCCTGAATTAAAAATTGACCGAAAGATTGGATTAACTTACCAGCTACATCTAATCCTTGGTGACCCTCAAGCAATATTTTTCGAGTGGTAGCCACGTTCAAAGCTAGCCTCATCACTGTGGTAATCAAAAGCAGAGCGGGATACACGGAGAAATCAACAGGTCTTGCAATGTAAATTGAGACAAACAAGATGACGAAAGCTACTACAATATTGAGAGCAAGACAGAAGTCTAAAAACCATGGAGGTAGAGGGAACAGTAAAACGCTCAAAGTAAAAATCAGTGCTAAAGGAATTAATGAATCAAACTTGAGTATGGACATCTTTATGCTTTAGACGATAAATGTAGGCTAAAACTTCAGCTACGGCTCTAAAAAGTATTTTTGGTATCATTTGACCTACCTTGGTGTTTCGGTACAAAAGTCTAGCGAGGGCAGGTCTTTCGACAATAGGTATTTCGAACTCCCGAGCAAAAGATTTTATTTTCTCAGCCATAAAGTCGATGCCTTTTGCAGTGACTACAGGAGCAGCGTCTTTAAATCTTTCGTATCTTAAAGCCACAGCGTAATGAGTCGGGTTTGTGATAACGACGGTAGAGTTTTTTACCTCCTGTTTGACTTTTTTGATTAATTTTGAGTGTTTCTGATGCACCCGCTTCTTGACAAGAGGATCTCCTTCAGTTGCTTTGTAGTCATCTTTTACCTCTTGTTTTGTCATCATATTTTGGCGAAGCCACAGAAAATATCCGACAAAAATATCAATAACTCCAAAAATCAACAACACTACGGCTCCGATCGCAAGAACTTTGAAAGTTTGAAATTTCAGGTTCTGGAGTTCTGTAAAAAAATTCAGCGAACTCTTAAAGCTGAAGTTAAAGTCATCTTTTGTAAAAAAGAAAAAGACAGTGATGAATACCAAAATTTTTGCAATCGATTTTGCAAAGTTAAAAAGATTTTGAAGCGAAAAAATTCGATTAAAGCCGTTTACCGGATTTAATAACTGAAATTTTAGCTCTGCCCAGTTCTCACGAATGTTAAAATTCGTTTGAAGCAATATTAACCCTGCAATTGTCAGAGGTGCTACTAATAAAAACGGTAGAACACGGGCAGATGTAGAGGTTAAATTTGGCACAATAGCAGTAACGATCTCTAAAAAGTTTTGATCCGCCCTGAGTGGCGTAGAAAGAACGGCCATCACCAAGCTTGATAGAGAGTTTGTTAAAGATTTCAGCACAATAAACAAAATTATTATGCAAAGAAGAAATGCAACACTGGTTGCAAACTCGGTAGAGAAGTGAATTTGTCCAAGTCGTCTAAGTTCCTCCAATCTTTTTTCAGTAGGCAGCTCTGTTTTAGAACTAGTATCTGTATTTTCCATCTAATGTCATCACTTTGGCACTGCGCCTAAAAAGCTTCAGATGCAAAAAATGTTCCTTTTCAACTGCTTTGAATTGCATCTTATTATTTAGAAGAGCTTGCTCACCCTGCTGTGATGACATTTTTGGATTTACCTACGATAACTTTTGTTTTAGCCTTCGGCTGTTTTGCTTTATGGCTCTCTGGATTTAGATCTCGATCTTTTTACAACTCTTTGAGGGCTCTTCACAGCTTGGAGAGTTTTGAGGATAAGTGTAGTTTGTTGTTGAGGATCGCTAGACAAATTAAAAAAGAGGGGCCAGTGGTGGCCACGAAGTTTGAACACTTAACTGATGATCCTCTTTTAAAGAAAGGGCTTAGATTGCTGGCTGATAATTTAGACAAGACTTTTGACTTTGAAACCACTTTAAGAGCTGAGTCTTACTGCAGGATAGCAGAAGTTTCAAGTGCGGTTAACTACATCAAATTTCTTGGAGAAAATCTGCCAGCAATAGGCTTGACAGGCACGCTAATTGGACTTGTTCAAGGCTCTTCATCTATTTCTTTCGCTATTTTATCCACGTTGTATGGCGCTTTTTTGGGGAATATTGTACTGATGCCGTTGTTTCATAGGTACTACGAAAAGGTTAAGTACATGCAGTTGCTGGACGATTTAGTTATCTCCGCTCTGAAAAAGATTAGAGACGGTGTGCATCCTCAGTTACTCCAAGAGCATTTAACAGGCTACATTTTGAAAAATGAGCAACGGTAAAGGTATAGACTTAAGTTTTGTTAGCTTGTTTTTGTGTGCCTTGATTATTCTTTTAGGCGAATCAGAGAAAAAAAATTTTGCTGTACCTCTCTCTTACGGCGAGTTTAAAAGACAATTTAAATTCCTTGCTAAAAATCAGGTGCTTTTTAGATCCAACTTTAAAATTATACTGCCAAATAGACGTCTTATTCGAAAGAGATTTCAGTTTTCAGGAGCGTATTTTGGAAATGTGCCCAAGCCGATTATAGTTTACAGCCATGAGTAGAGGTATTGTATTGGGAGTAATAGATCTTCTTTTAATACTCACTCTTTTAAATTTTTCCAAGTATCAATATCAGGGCTTTTCTTTGTCCCTTAAAAATATCGCGAAATTTGGCACAACTTTTGAATGTTTAGTCTTGAAGAGTCAAACTCTCAGATATTTAACAGGATGCAGGCAAATCTATGACTGAGAGCGCAGAGCAAAAGTTCTCTGGTACAAGAATTAAAGTGTTGTTATTAGCTATGGTTCTGACGGTTGTTCTGGGAGTAGCTGGTTTCGTTTCTTGGAAAATGTTTTTTGTCAAAAATTCGACAGAGTCAGACATTGAAAGCATTAGCGAGAACATCGAAGAACTTTCGCCTGAGGAAAGAATTGTTGGCTTAGCTCATGCGATAGGGCCGATGGTTATTAATTTAAAAGATCGATCTTTTCTAAAGATAACAATAGTATTAGAGCTTGAAGAAACTGCAAATTTAAATAAGTTTTACAGTCGAGAACATGAAATAAGAGATCAACTAATAGAAAAATTCAACACTCTTGAGTCAAGAGATGTCTTAGATGTTTCGGCAAGACCTCTTTTAAAAGAGGAAATACAAGGTATTGTCTCCAAAGCAACAAGTACTGATGTTGTGAAAAAGGTTTATTTTTCAGAGTTGGTAATACAATGAATGAAGTTTTAACGCAGGAAGAGATAAACTCGCTAATAAAAGGGTTATCCGAAAGTGATGTTGACGAGGCTTTAATCGAATCTCAAAAAAATTTAAATGTAAAAAAATTTGATCTGTCAAACCAAGAGAGAATTGTTAGGGGCAGAATGCCCACTATTGAACTTATTCACGATAGATTTGCAAGGCAGTTTAGATCAAGTCTCTCAAAATTTCTCGGCAGGACATGTTTTGCAAACGTTGCTGGAATTGAGTTAGTGAAATTCGGAGCATTTATGAAAAAACTGCCACTTCCTTCTTCTTTACACATTGTGCGGATGGCACCCCTGCCCGGTTATGCTTTACTAGTCGTATCAGCTCCCCTTGTTTTCGGGGTTCTAGAAATTCTTTTTGGAGGAACCAGTACCCGAAAAGCTCGTGTCGAGGGTCGCGAGTACACACCCATAGAGAACAGATTGATAGGAAAAGTTGTTCTTTTTGCGTTAGACAATCTAAAGGACGCATGGAGTACCGTTGCTTCCCTTGATTTTATATACGTAAGAAGCGAGTTCAATCCTCTAGCGGTTGCGATAGTACCGCCCACGGAGGTTTTAATTGTGGTAAATATCGAGGTTGAGCTGGAGCAAGATACCACTAGCCTTCAAGTTTGCATCCCATACTCCACCATCGATCCATTGAAGCACAAACTTACTGCTTCTTTTCAAACTACAAGAACTGAGCTAAGCGAGGTCATAAGCAGACGTCTTATAAAAACAGTTGAATCAGCACCAGTCGAACTTAAAGTGAATGTTGGGTATGGCAACATCACTTTAAAGCAGCTTTTAGAGCTAAAAAAAGGCGATGTTGTTCAGCTTAAAAATTCTCCAACAGACGAGAGCATTTTATTTATAGGAGATAAGCCAAAATTTTATTGCGTAATTGGAGAATATAGAAAACATAGCGCTATTAAAATAACCAGATTAATTCCTGAGACAGATTTGGTTAAGCTGAAAAACGATTTAAATTTTTAAACTATGAGTGAAGAAAAAATTGAAGAAAGTGTAGAAAAATTAAAAGAAGCTTCCTCTAAGTTGGGAGAGTTAAGCCAAATGGCAGAGTCTCCTTCAAAGAAGTTGGATTTGCTTAAAGATGTTTCTCTCCTAATTACGGTGGAGCTTGGCAGAACAAAGTTGACGATACAAGATATTTTACAGTTCGGTCAGGGCACCGTAATTGAGCTTGAAAAATTAGCTGGAGAAGCTCTAGATGTTTATGTGAACGGCAAGCTTATTGCAAGGGGAGAAGCTGTTGTTGTGAACGAAAAGTTTGGCATTCGAATTACCGATATTGTAGCCGCTGAAGATAGAGTGCCTAGTAGCGACTAAAATGATTTTTTTAAAGATTGTTATTTTAACGTTACTTGCGTTAATTAATGCCGAACAAGCGCCTCAGCTTCAGATAAATTTGGGACAGGGAACTTCTACCGTTATTAAGTTACTGGGCTTAATCACTCTACTTTCCTTTGGTCCTGCAATTATTATGAGCATGACTACTTTTACTAGGATCATCATCGTGCTGGGCTTGGTGCGAACCAGTTTAGGGTTGCAAGGCGCACCTCCTAATCTAGTTTTAATAGGAATATCCCTTTTCATTACAGGGGCGATTATGAGCTCAGTTTTTAATCAGAGTTACACGCAAGGAGTAAAGCCATATTTAGAGGGCACAATAGATGAAGTTACGGCTTTTAATCAAGCCGTTGAGCCACTTAGAGCTTTTTTATTGGCTAACACTCGGCAGAATGACCTCGAGTTCTTTGTTTCCCTAAGTAAATTGGAGGTTAAAGGGCCTGAGGAGGTTCCGTTGCACGTGATAGTCCCAGCGTTTGTCGTTTCGGAATTGACAACCGCTTTTGCCATAGGATTTTTTGTTGCACTACCATTCTTGATCGTTGACATTATAGTTGCCTCGGTTTTAGCTTCGATGAGTATGATTACTTTACCTCCGATTGCGATTTCTCTTCCTATAAAGCTGATGCTTTTCGTGGCGGTTGATGGATGGAGACTTCTGATAGGCGCTCTGGCAAACGGTTTTAACGTTTAAGTATGCAAGGAGCGGCTATTTCGGTTTTGCAACTCTCGTTGTACGATACTTTGTTTATACTAACGCCGATCATTGGAGTAACGCTTGTAGTAGGTTTGATAATAAGCGTTTTTCAGGCTCTCACCCAGGTTAATGATCCTACTCTACCGTTTGTCGCTAAAATTATCTCAACTTTCCTAGTCTTAATTTTTCTAGGAAATTTGTTTTTGAAAAAGTTAATGACTTTAACTGTCAAAATTTTTGACTCTCTGCCATTTTTATTAGAGAGCTTAAAATGATCTCGATTTCTTTACCTTTATTTGACAAGCAAATCTTAGTTAGCTTGCTGGGTAATTTTTTAAGCTGCCTTGTTTTTTTTATCTTTATGCCAGGATTAGGACAAGGGTTTGTAGGCTTATTTTTAAGGGCTCCTCTAATACTGCCCTTAGCCTTGTTTGCTACTTTTACCAATTCACACCCGGAGGGCGTTTTGGAGAATGAACTTTTTTTTTTGATTAATTGCTCACTTAAAGGAGCAATTTTAGCCCTTGTTCCGCAGATAATTGTATCCTGTTTTAGATTAGTGGGATATTTCGTTGGATTGAATGCAGGTGCGGGGCTAGTAGGTATCTTTAACCCTGGTTTAAATCAGGCTGATAACGACTTCGCTAGACTAGTTGGAGACTTTCAAGCTTTAGCTTTGCTTTTTTCTGGGGTTCATTACTTTTTTCTCAAAGCTTTACTGGATCAAAGAATTCTTTTTGATTTTGAGTCAGCTGAAGTTCTGCTCACAAGTTTTTATTTAACTTTCAGTTATGGGGTTATAATTTTGATACCTTTTCTAGCAGTAAATTTGCTTCTCAACATTTTCTTTGGTCTAATATCTAAAGCAGTTCCAACCTTCAATGTTTTTATTTTTGGTTATCCTGTTAGTATTTTACTAGCTGTTTTTTTCTTAATTCAGTTTACACGAGAAAGTCAGACCCTCCTAACTTATATCGTAGAAAGACTAAATTTACTTTAGCAATCTATTTGAAATTAATTTTAAAGCCACCAGATTGAGTCCCCAGCTGGTTGCGAGAACCAAAAAATTAAGGTTATCTGAAACATTTAAAATTTTAAGCTTCATAGCGGTCCAAACTGCAAGTGACCCACCTACAAAGCCTAAAAAAAACATACTAATGGCTGACATATGAAAAAAGTTGAATTTATCTAATAAAAATATGAAAAAAGCCCACTGACCAAGCGCCCAAAAGGGATAGACGTAAAAAGCGCAGGAATAGCTTGAACCGGTTACAGTAAGCGCAAGTATGTCAATAGACACCCCTACTAATAACAAACAAAAATAGACCAAACCCTTAGGAGGTTGAAGGAAAAAAAGAGACAAAGTGATCAAATTAGCTGCCTGCAGTTTGCAACTTTGAGCGGATAGGGCGCTTAGAAACCAAAAAGCATAAAAGCTAAAAATCCAGCCTAGACTAGACGAAAAAGATCTCATTAGGTCTGCAAAGACGAACTCTTAAAAGTCTTAACCATTTAGTTTGAAATTCAGCTTCGCAGCTTGCTAAGTAGAATTGCCAAGTTCGGAAGAGTTTATTTCCAAAGTCTTTTAAAACAGCTAAAGAATTTTTCTCTAGCTTTTCCCTCCACACCCGTAAGGTTTTTGCGTAAGAATCGCTTTTATCATAAAGGAGATCGATAACCAATTTTGTGTGATCAGCCAACACTTGTGTTATCTCCTTAAGGGAGGGAAGATACGACCCTGGGAAAACTCGAAGCTGAATCCAATCAGCTCTTTTGGTGTACGAATCTGTAAACTGGTCTGGAAAAGTTATGATTTGGAGAACTGCTACTCCACCCGGTCTTAAACACGAGTCAATAACTTTAAAGTAGGTAGGAAGAAATTTTTTCCCTACAGCTTCTATCATTTCTATAGAGACGATCTTGTCGTACTGGTCCGACAACGTTCTGTAGTCTTGAAATTTAACTGTTACAAGCTTACTTAGACCTTTTTTAGCAATTAACTCGTTCAGATAATCAAACTGATTTTTAGATAACGTAATTGTCGTAACTCTGCAACCAATTTTCTCAGCCGCTCTCAAAGCCAAAGATCCAAAACCTGAACCTATTTCTAGTAAGTGCTCACTACTTTTTAGCTCAAGCTCCTCTAGGGCGCTATCAATCTTTTTAATCTGAGCTTCGTAAAGACTAGTGTCTGAAGTAAAAAAAGCGCAGGAGTATGTAAGGGTTTCATCCAAAAAAGCTTTAAAAAAATCTACTGGCAAGTCGTAGTGAAAGGAGATGTTTTTTGGGGATTTTCTTGGAGTGTTTGCATTAAGTAAATGGCTAAGCCAGAAAAAAAAACTAAAGAATCCCTTTTCAAGACCTTTTAAATAACTCCAATTCGATAAAAAATATCCTATCAATGAACTCAAATCCCTTGATTCAAAATCTCCATCTACGTAACTATCTCCGAATCCAATACTACCTCCAAAGCAAACTTTTCGGAAAATTTTAAAATTATTAATTTTGATTTGAGCGTCAAATCCCTTGTTCTTTCCTGAGAAAAAATGCTCGGAATTGTCTGGATTAATCAGCCTCAAGCTTCCATTTGGCAGTGAACTTAAAATTTTAAGTACTTTAGTCATGCAGAATGACTCAACTAAAGAATACGGTTTAGCTACGATGGTATAGGTAGATATAGGATTAGGTTTTTTTTGCAGTCCCATTCTTTTAACGAATAATTTTAAAGCTTGATAATATATTTTTGGAATTGTGTGCCACACGAGAAGTGGGCTTCTAATTGAAACAACGAAAGGATCGAGGGCCGTTAGCGGCTTTAGTTTACCTAGATGACCCGCTTTGAAAATTATACGTTTTTCTCGATCAAATAGTAAAAATTTGACCGATATTTCGCCGTTAAGGAGAGGATCTTTTAAATGAACTTTGTAAAAACCTTCTACTGGAAAGAACGGGCTAACGAAAAAAGTTTTATCCCAGCGGAAATAAAAACTTGAGTAATCTTCAAGATCCTTGAAATAGCAGTGTTTTTCGTAAAAAGTGTTGTTAATCTCAGCTAAAAACCAGCGCAACTTGTTTGCGCTATAGCCAAAGTAGTACTTCACTGGATTGAAAGAGTAACCAAAAAATCGGGGTGTTAAAAAAACATAAACTGTTTCAACCGGGGCTTTTATGTTTTTAGTTTTGAAAAAAATCTCTAGTTGCTCCAAAGGATGTTTTTTAAAACCATACAGAAAATCATCATCATTTACATGAAAAATAGAGAGTACCCTGTTTCTCGAAATTAAACTGGGAATATTATTTAGATCACTGAGATTTAGAAGCAGTCCCCAGTATTTATATCTAAAGTAGTTTTCCTTTGGTGTGAGCCTATGGTGGAAGGTTTCACCGAGTACTGAAAAATGGGTCATTTGAAAAATTTTTTAACGGACGAGCATTAGACAAGATTATACTTTTGAAAACCGCCAAAGCAGACCTTAAAGCATCTTCTTGAAAACACCAACCAAAATAAGCTCCCGCAAAAAATGTGCTAGGGTGAGCGGAGAAAAAATCTATCTCTTTTCCTTCCATGCGGGGACTCCAGCTCGGGTGTTTTAAAGTTGTCTGATAGATCTCGTTTTTAGGCGGTTTTTGGGGGTTAAGCGTTACGTATAGTCCTGGTTTATTCTGCAGCTTTCCCAAATCATAAGTTATATATTTATGATTGTTTACATCAAAAAAATTCCAGCTCGCTGATGTTGATTTGCGAGGCATCAAGGAAGAGTCTTTGTGAAGGTAGACTTTATTTTCTGAACACTTTAGCTTTTTTATAAATTCTTCCTCAGCTGGGTTTGGGTCTTTAAGCAAAAATTTTAACTGGTCAGGATCGCAACAAAAACAAACTATATCGAAGTTTTCAACTCCTGCCTCTGAAGAGATTATGACTGTAGTCTTGTCTCCATTCTGCATCCGAGTTACCTCTTTGACCGCGACAATTTTAACCTTAACTTTTGGGTTTATTAAGCTGTTTAGATATTCGATGGAAGAGTTTTTGAAGGTGTACCATCTCACTTTCCTGATCAAGCTAAGCATTCTGTGATTTTTGAGGAACCTTATCACAAAAGAAGAGGGTATTTTATCTAAATCTTCAGAGGTTATAGACCAGAGGGCGCGAGCTAGCGGCAGCAGAACTAGGGAGGTAAAAAAGCCAACTTTTTTATCTTCAACTAAAGATGTTATTGGTGACTGAATATTTTCGTACTGACTTAAATTGCCTTGAAGATAGAAAGCTTGGCGATTTAATTGTAACCAATCTTTGAAGTTTATAAATCGTGCTGAGTGCAAGTGACCCCACCAATCTGAGCTCCAAGAGAAGCTTTCCGAAGTTACAGAGAAAGACATCGGTACAGATAAGATGTCAAAATTTTGAAGCGCAATTAATTTATAAAAAATAGGGTAAAACTCTGGATTAAAAACCATGAACCCTAAATCCACAAATCCAAAGCCGTCTACGAAAATTGGGTGAATGTTTCCTCCTAATTTCTTTTTTTCGAATAGAGTAACCTCAATATCCTCGCAATTTGCGAGAAGCCGGGAGAGAAATAAACCGGTCGCGCCTCCACCAATGACAGCGACCCTCATTGCTTTCGCAATTTGGCAACCGTGATAAAGAATTGCTCACCGTTGTTAAGTGCAAAGAACTCTCTTACCCCGATGAAGAAACAGAGCCAACCGAAAGCGACCTTTGGTTCCATGATATCGAGGATTTTATTTCGGTTTTTCTTAAAATTTGCAATCCAAAAATCTGCTGTTTTGCCATAATCCGTGCCAGGGAAAAATCTTAACTCTTTGATTGAGAAAAAGTTTTGAAAAAACAAGAAAAGAGGAGAGGGCATGAGCCCTTCAGAAAAAAAATTTCTAGCCATCCAATTAAAAAGTCCTTGAGCTTCGTAAATGTAGGGTTTTGACCCGGTGCAGAAAAAATGCCACACAAATATGCCGTTGGGTTTCAGCAAAGATGAAATTTTTTTAAGCGCTTTTGGCCAAGACCTTAGATGCTCCAGTGACTCCAGCGCGACTACTCTGTCGAATGGGCCACCTGAAAAAGCTTCAAAATTACATTTGAGAACAGTAGCTTTCCTAGCCATGCTTTTTAATTTCTCTTCAACAAACTTAGCTTGAGAGTTTGAGTTAGTTAGAGCAGTGAGCTGAACGTTTGGAAATTTTTCAAGAATATAACAACTTAAAGATCCCCAACCACACCCT
>Ga0308389_1000023_pt1 | contig 135886 bp, 120 predicted proteins | sample Hotspr2Sample148_FD_202362 | JGI IMG/M metagenome (GOLD analysis project Ga0308389, IMG submission 202362) | Hot spring phototrophic mat microbial communities from Mushroom Spring, Yellowstone National Park, Wyoming, United States - 20040719_148 ... | reverse complement strand
TCGGGGGGTTTCGCGGCGGAGGTGTGGGCGGGGGGCCGGCGAAACCCCCCGAGAAGATTGACCCGCGCCAATGGTGCATGTAGCATCAACGCAATGACGTATCCAGGAGACCGTACTCTCGACCCGAAGGTTCAACAGCGTATCTTGGCAGCGTTCGGAGAGGCTGTTCGACTCTACCGCGAGCAGCATCCAGACGAGGCGCGGACCATCCTGCGGTCGATCGTCGAAGTGGATCCCCGCTTCATTCCTGCCCAGCGGCTGGATATGGCCATCGAAGCCAACGCGCCGGTCAATCTCGCGGAGATGCTGGGAGAGATCTCGGCCACCACCCCGGTCAGCGCCGATGAGATTGTGGCACGTGCGAGGGAGGCTCTGACGGCAGGGGACTTCCAGGGGGCACTGGTGCTGACGCAGAACCTGCTGCGGGATTTGCCTGGCCACGCGGAGGCCAGAAGGTTGGCTCTGGAGGCGCAGAATCGGCTACGGGCGGCCAGCGAGGCAGAGGCGCGGCGTGGCCGGGAGGGGGCAGGCTTCGAGGCGAGTCAGGCGCCGCCCCCCCTTGCGGAGCGGCCAAGGGTCTCAAGCGGCCATGGGGTGGAGAGCCTTCCCGGCAGTGGAGACGCCGGTGCGGAGTTCATCGCGGCGGGGGAGGAGGCCGACGAGTTTCAGTTTGAATTCCTGGATGATGCCTCGGCCGAGCCGGGGAGTCCGGCGCGCGAGCTGCACGGGGGGCCCGCCCTACCGCCCCAGGCGAAGCCCCGGGTATCACCGGCCCCCGAGGGGACTGGATTGATTTTCGAGAGCCGCAGCAACGCTGCCGGGCTCGATTTCGGCGCCGGAGGCAGTGGCGCGGTGCCACTGGACGAGTCGGTTTTCGTAGACGAGGAGAGCGCCTTTCCCGCGGGTGGCGACGACCAGCGGGTGCGGGCGCTACTGGATGCCGGCCGGGAAGCCTTCGCCCGGGGCGCCTACCAGGAGGCAATTGACACGTGGTCGAGGGTGTTCCTCATTGACACTCACCACCCCGAGGCCGAGGCGCTGATCGAACAGGCGCGACGCCGGCGCGAGGAGGTGGAGCGCCTGGCCGAACACAACTTCTACGAGGCGCGCGAGGCCTTCGAGCGCGGTGAGCTGGAAGAGGCACGGCGCTTCTGCACCGAGGTCTTGAAACTGCAGCCGCAGCACTTCGAAGCGCACGACCTGCTGCAGCGTTTGGAGACTCCCGCCGCCCCACCTCCCCCTCCGCCCCGCGGCCTCGCTGTGGATGACGACGACGATATCTTTCGGGACGACTTCCTATCGTCGCCGGCTGCTGCGGCGGCGACAGCGGGCGCCCCCGCCCCAGAACTGGCGTTGCCCGCGCCCCGACGCGCGGCACCCCCGCGGCGTTCCTTTGCGCTGCCTACCGTGCCGATGCCGGTGCTGGTGGCGGCGGCCGCCGTGGTCATAGGCGGGCTGGTGGTGGCAGGCGCCTTGATCTTCGGGGGCAAGCTGTTCTCGGCGGGCAGTGGCAGCGTCGCCGACGCCATGGCCGAGGCGGATCGCTTGGTGGCCCAAGATCGTCTGCAGGACGCCATCAACCTCCTGCAATCCCTCGAAGTGGAGGGTCCGCAAGGGCAGGAGATCACCCAGCGCGTGTTGGAGTTGCGGCGCCAGTTGCGAGCGCGCCCTTCGCCGACACCGGCGCTGGACACCTCGAAGATTCGCGAGGCAATTGCCAGCGGCCGACGGTTGACGGCCATGAACCTGGTGCGAGAGGCCCGCGCCAGGGCAGCCGGTAGCCCGGAACTGGACGCCATCGCTCAGGAACTGGCCCTGTACTCCTCGGCTCTCCCAGGGGCCAGCGAAGCCGCTGCCCAGGGGCAGTGGGAGCTGGCTCGCCAGCGTCTGGCGCAGATTGTCCGGGAACACCCCGACGACGCCGCCATGCAGCAGGCGTGGGAGGCGGCAAGCTACAACTATGCCGTCAGTCTGCTGCAGCGGTACGAGATCGCGGTTGCTAATGCCGTCTTAACCGAGCTGGCTAGCCGCTCCCGAGACCCGCAGGTGATGCGGCTGAAGGACCTGGCCACCAGCTATCTTTCGCGTCCGGTGGACCCCAGGTACGAGATCTTCGTGGGAAGTCTCGAGTTTCGCCGGGTGGAATGATGCGCCGGCGGGGCCGGGTTCCCGAGCAACTGGATATCCCACTGGTCTGGGAGGTGGAAGAAAGCTCGGATGTTGCTCCTCCAGCGCGAGAAGAAGCGCGTCGGCCGGCCAACGGGGCGCCCAAGGCCGTGGGGGGACGGCTGGCCCTGGCCGCCGTCGCGGATGCCGGCGTGGTGCTGCTTTTCTGTGCCGTCACCGGGCTCGTAGCGAGGCTGGCAGGGGCCGCCCTCAACCCTGCACAACTTCTGGCCGTGGCCGTCGCCGGGGTGGGGATCGTCTCCGCCACCGCTGCCGCTGTGGTGTGGGCGTGGCGGGGCACCGTGGGAATGCTGCTGATGGGGGTGCGCTTTGAGTCGCCACTGGGATTCTCCAGGGCAGCCGGCGTCTGGGCGCTGTGGTGCTTGTGCCTGGCGCTGGCAGGTGTGCCTGTGGTACTGGGTCTTGGAACCTTCGAGCGGCTGGCGCAGTCGCGACTCAAATACCGCTAACCTCGCGCGGCCGCTTGAAGACCATGCCGATGTGGTCCGTTGCCCCGGTTTTAAAATTGATGGCGGTGATGCCTACCAACTCCCAACCATCTTCACCCAGGCGGTTGAGTTGAGGTTCGTAGGTGGGATCGAGCCGGTAGTTTTCCGAGCGAATGTTGAGGATTTTGTACTCCCAGATGGTGCGAGACATGCCTTCCTCCCTGCCCTCCCAGGGTGACTTGTGGATCCGGCCACCGTTTCAGTATAGCATCGGCCCCCGTGGCAGCCCCTCAAGCCCCGTCTTTGTCCGTGGTGATCCCCGCCTTCAACGAGGAGCGCCGGCTCCCGACCACGTTGGCGCGGCTGGCCGAGTACCTGCTCACCCGACCCGAGGTGCTGCCGGCAGAAGTCATTGTCGTGGATGATGGCTCGACGGATAGGACGGCGGCAGTGGTGGGGGGACTGTCCAACTCCCTTGGGCTTCCCCTTCGGCTGGAGACACTTGGCGCTAACCGCGGCAAGGGAGCGGCGGTGCGCCGGGGCCTGGGTGTCAGCCGGGGCCAGTGGGTGCTCATCAGCGACGCGGATTTGGCGTCGCCCATCGAGGAGTTGGAGAAACTGCAGGCGGCCGGAGCCGACGTCGCCGTAGGCTCCAGGGCACTCAGGCGCGACCTCATCGCTCGCCGCCAGCCGCTGCCGCGCGACGTGCTGGGCCGCTGTTTCAACCTGCTGCTGCGGGGGCTCGGGTTGAGTTCGCTGCGGGACACCCAGTGTGGTTTCAAACTGCTGCGGGGAGATCTGGCACGGGCGCTGGCCGGAGAACTCACCTTGGACGGTTTTGCCTTCGATGTGGAGTTGCTGGCTCGGGCTGTACGACGTGGGGCGAAGGTGGTGGAGGTACCGGTGCGTTGGTATCACGTGGAGGAGTCGCGGGTGCGACCCCTCCGCCACGGCCTGGCGATGGTCCGCGATGCCTTGGTGTTGCGCTGGCGGCTGTGGAGGAGAGGGTAGCGACGGCACTCTCCGAGTTCATGCCTCGCCATACAGGGGGAACGCCCGCGCCAACCCTTCCACCTCGCGACGAACCTCGGCCCACACCGCCTCGTCCTCGCTGCGCAGCACCCTGTCCATCAAACGCGCGATGCGCCGCATTTCCTCCGGACCCATGCCGCGCGTTGTCACAGCCGGCGTCCCGAGGCGTATTCCCGAAGCGATGAACGGCTTGCGCGTATCGTAGGGGACCGTGTTCTTGTTTACGGTGATGCCGGCAAGCCCGAGCCGCGTCTCGGCCTTTTTGCCGGAGATGCCGTCGCTGCCCAGATCGATGAGCATGAGGTGGTTGTCGGTGCCGCCCGAAACCATCCGCCAGCCCAGGGCCATCAATTCCTGGCACAGCACCTGGGCATTGGCCAGCACCCGATCGATATAGTCCCGGTACTCGGTGGTCATCGCCTCGGCAAAGGCCACCGCCTTGGCCGCGATGACGTGCATCAGGGGTCCCCCTTGCACACCCGGAAACACCGCCTTGTCAATGGCCTCGGCGAACTCGGCCTGGCACATCACCATGCCACCCCGCGGCCCCCGCAGGGTCTTGTGGGTAGTGGTAGTGACCAGCTGGCAGTGGGGTACGGGGGAGGGGTGGCGGCCGACTGCCACCATCCCGGCGATATGGGCGATGTCGGCCATGACCAGGGCATCCACCTCGCGGGCGATGGCGGCGATGCGCTGAAAATCAATGATGCGGGGGTAGGCCGAGGCGCCGCACACGATGAGCCGCGGGCGGTGCTCGCGCGCCGCCTCGGCGAGGGCGTCGTAGTCGATGGTCTCCGTGTCCCGCCGCACCAGGTACGGGATGACCTTGAACGTCTTGCCCGAGTAGTTCAACGGGTGGCCGTGGGTGAGGTGGCCGCCGTGGGCCAGATCCATGCCGAGGACCACATCGCCCGGCTGGCAGGTGGCCATGTAGACGGCCATGTTGGCCTGGGCTCCCGAGTGGGGTTGGACGTTGGCGTGGTCACAGCCGAACAGCTCTTTGGCCCGCGCTCTCGCCAGTTCCTCGGCGATATCCACAAACTCGCACCCGCCGTAGTAGCGCTTGCCCGGGTACCCCTCGGCGTACTTGTTGGTCATCACCGAGCCCATAGCGGCCAGTACCGCGGGCGAGACGAAGTTTTCGGACGCGATCAGTTCGATGCCACTGTTGATCCGACGTCTCTCCTGTAGGAGGGCGTCGGCGACGGCCGGATCGACCCGGCGCACGGCAGTTTCGAGAAAGGAAAAGAAGGCGGTGCGCTCGTGCTGGTTCATGGTGAACTCCATTTCTCGATTTTGGCCACACGAGGCTCGTGCCGGCCACCGTCGAAGGGTGTGGACAGGAAGAGATCCAGAATCTGCAAGGCCACCCCTGGCCCGGTGACCCGCCCGCCGAGACAGAGAACGTTGGCATCGTTGTGGCGCCGTGCCATTTCGGCGGTGAAGGCGTCGTGGCACAGGGCGGCGCGCACGCCGGGGTGGCGGTTGGCGGCCATGGCCATGCCGATGCCAGTACCGCACACCAGGACCCCCCGGGCCGCATCACTGGCCGTGACCCTGGCCGCAACCGCGTGGGCGAAGTCGGGGTAGTCAGCGCTGCCGCTGGCGTGGACGCCGAGATCCTCCACCTCGAAGCCCCGCTCCCGGGCGCGCTGGACGAGGAGATTCTTCAGCTCCAAGCCGGCGTGATCGCTGGCGAACAGCACGCGCACGCTACGTTCCCTCCCCCACCCGGCCGCCAAGGTGGCCACCTGGATGGTACAACGCGCCGTACTCCTGGAGAGCGAAGCGATCGCTCATGCCCGCCAGGTGATCCACGATGACGCGGATGAGCTGGGGGTTGCCGAGGTAGTGCTCGTCAATTTCGGCCTTAACGCGCGCCAGGGGCAGATCGCGCAGGTAGGGCCGGCCCGTCGCCTCGGAAAACCGCAGCAGGGCATAGGTGGGTAGCGTCAAGGGGTTGCCGGCGAAGACGTGGAACAGCCCGGTGAGCACCAGATGAGCGCGGTGGTCCTGGCGGTTCACCTCCTGGTGATTGATGATGAAGCGGTAGATGAAGGCCTTCAGTTCGGCCAGCATCTGCGCCACCGGCGGCGACAGTGCAATGGTCGAGGCGGAGACCTCATCGGCGAAGTGTCGCCACTGCTCTCGGGTGGTGATGCCGTGGCGCTGGAGCTGGCGGTTGATGTTGCGTGCTGAGGCGTCGATGGCGTCACTGACCAGCAGGTCGATGAGGCCGCGCTGCAGCGTACCGATGCGCCGCCAGCGCCCCTTGTCGTCGGCCCAGGCCACGCCACCGCGTTGGAGGACGGCGCGAGGAAGGGCCAGCCTTTCCACCTCTGCCAGGGACACCGCCCCGGCGTGGAGGCCATCTTCAAGGTCGTGGGTTTGTTGCGCGATTTCGTCGGCCAGCGCCACTACTTGGCCTTCCAGGTGGCACGGCAAGCCGAGTCGTAGCCCGGCGGTGTCGGGGAGGGGAAAGGGGAACGCCGCCTTCCACGTGGTGTGCTTGAGGATGCCCTCGCGAACTTGATCGCTGAGGTTCAGCCCAGGGTGATCGTAACGTTGTTCCAGCAAGTCCACCACGCGCAACGATTGGTAGTTGTGTTTAAACGTCCCACATTGGGAGCGAGTCATCTCGGGGAGGGGGCAGGAGGGCTCTTCGCCGGCGAGGATGGCCGCCAACACCTTCTCGCCCGAGTGCCCAAAGGGTGTGTGGCCCAGATCGTGGGCCAGCGCGATGGCCTCCACGAGGTCCTCGTTGAGGCTGAGGGCGCGGGCGATGGTGCGACCCAGCTGCGCCACCTCCAGGGTGTGGGTGAGTCGCGTGCGGGGGTGGTCGCCGGTGTGGGGCACGTAGACCTGTGTTTTGTGCTTGAGGCGACGGAAGGCGCGGGAGTGAAGGACGCGGTCGCGGTCGCGCTGGAACGCCGTACGACAGTCGCAGGCAGCATCGTCACCGGCGGTGGGGTAGCGGCGAGTGGCGTGGCAGGAGAGGGTGGCGCAGAGAGCGAGATGGGCCTCCTCGTGGCGCTCCAAGTCGACCCTCCGCCGAGGTACCAGCTCACCCATCCCCGTGCTCCAGAGCTTGGAGAACTTCCCCCACCAGGCGTAACGAACCGGTGATCAGCACTGGCGTGGGGTCGTCGGCGAACAGCGCCAAAGCGTGGGCTGGAGAGGGGGCTGTGGCGCAGCCGGGAAAGGCCGCCGCCAGAGTTGCCAGCTTTGTGGCTCGCGGCGACGCGAGGGAGGTCACGATGACTCGGTTCACGCGGGGGTTAAGTAGCCGCGCCATGTCATCCAGCGGTTTGTCGTCCAAGCAGGAGAAGATCAAGTTGACCTCCCCGGCCAGGCCTTCGGCGTCGAGGGTCGAGGTCAGGGCCACCATGGCCTCGCGGTTGTGGGCGCCGTCCAGCAGCAGGCGGTGGGTGGGCGTGGCAAGCCACTGCCAGCGCCCCGGCCAGGCGACGCGGGCGAGACCCTCCTTGATGATGTGAGGCGACAGCGGGGGAGCCACGCCGCAACCCGCCAGGGCGGCGGCGCCGGCCAGAGCCAGCGCGGCGTTGCGACGCTGGTGGGCACCCACCAGGGGGAGGTCGGCGCTGGTCGTCACCCCTGCCACGGCGACGCGAACGGGGCGACCACTCGGCGGCTGGATATCCCTGCCCCGGCGGCGCCGCTCGCCGGTAGCCTCGTCCACCTGCGCCCAGGCGCTGACGGAAGTAACGGGTGCGCTGGCTTCTCGGCGGATGACCGGCTCCACCTCGTCGTCCAGCTCACCCACGATGGCTACTCGGCCGCGCAGCGCCGCCGCCTTCTCGGCGGCGATCTCCGGCCGGCTGTAGCCCAGCCAGCGCTGGTGATCGGTGCCCACGTTGGTGAGCAGGGAAACCACCGGCTCGCAGGTCGCCGCCGCGTCCCAACGTCCCCCCAGGCCCGCCTCAACTACGGCGACGTCCACCCGCTGCCGGGCGAACTCCACGAACGCAGCGACGGTGAGCGTCTCGAAGTACGAGAGAGAGGGGAAGCGCTCCAGGCTTGTCACCAACTGGCGCAGTCGGTCGGAGCTGATGGCGGCCCCGCCGATCTGTATACGTTCCTCCACGCGGCGCAGGTGCGGCGAGGTGTACAAGCCGACCCGCATCCCCGCCGCCGCCAGCACGCTGGCGAGTAGGGCGGCGGTGGACCCCTTGCCGTTGGTGCCGAGCACTAATGCAGCAGGGAAGGCCCGCTGTGGCTGACCCAAGGCGGCCAGTGCCGCTTCAACGCGTTCCAACCCAGGCACGATGCGCTGCTCCAGGCGTGGGGCCAGCAACGCTTCGACGGTCAGGTGAGGTGGTTCAGGCACCGGGCGATGGTCTCCTTGAGCTCCTGGCGCGGCACCACCAGATCGACCATGCCATGTTCCAACAAAAACTCGGCGCGCTGGAAGCCGGGCGGGAGCTTTTGGCGGATGGTTTGCTCGATAACGCGTGGTCCAGCGAAGCCGATGAGGGCACCCGGTTCGGCGATATTGAGGTCTCCCAGCATGGAGTAGGACGCTGTGACCCCGCCGGTGGTCGGGTCGGTGAGCACGGAGATGTACGGTACTCGTGCCTGGTGTAAGCGAGCTAGGGCGGCGGAGATCTTGGCCATCTGCATGAGGGAGAGGATCCCCTCCTGCATCCGCGCGCCGCCGGAACAGGAGACCACGATGAGGGGGTAGCGGGATTTGAGGCAGCGCTCGATGGCCCGGGTGATTTTCTCGCCCACCGCCGAGCCCATGGAGCCGCCCATGAAAGAGTACTCCATGGCGGCCACGATGACGCGGATGCCGTCCAGTTTTCCCTGGGCTACCATAACGGCGTCGTGCCGAGCGCCGCGCTCGCGCAGAGCCTTGACGCGCTCGGCGTACGGCTTGGAGTCAACGAACCCCAGGGGATCGGCGGACGACACCCCCGCGAACAGCTCTTTCCAGCTACCCCCGTCCAGGAGCTGGCTTAGGCGGACGCGCGCCGATACGCGGTGGTGGTGGCCGCAGCGCGGGCAGACGAAAAGGGAAGCCTCCAACTCCTTGCGGTAGAGAATTTCCCGGCACCCTTCGCACTTCACCCACAGCCCTTCAGGTACGCGGCTCTCCCGCCCTGCGCGTCGAAACCACACCATGGAGACGGGAATCTACCACCCCGATGGGTAACTGGCAAGAATGGCCTCCCTGCGGCGGACCTCAGCCGAGACGGGGCAGGACCGCTGTGGCGCCCTCCCCGCGGGTGAGGAACTCGCCCTCTACGTGGAAGACGCACCGTAGCAGCTGCGGGGACACCACCTGGGAGGGGCTGCCGTGCGCCACCACGGCCCCGCGCTGCAGCACCAATACCTCGTCGGCGAGGGCCAGCGCAAAGTTGAGATCGTGGGCCACCAAAACCACCGCCACCCCGGCCTTGAGGCGCTGCCGTACGACGCTCGCCAACTCAGCTTGGTGGTGCAAGTCCAGGGCCGTGGCGGGCTCGTCCAGCAACAGAACCCGCGCTTCAGTGGCCAGGGCGCGCGCCAGGATCACTCGTTGTCGCTCCCCGCCCGAGAGCTGGTGAATGGAAATTTGCGCCTTGTCGGCGAGTCCAACGGCCTCGAGGGCGCGCTGAACGGCGGCGCGATCCGCGGCGGTCGCCGACCGCCACGGTCCGAGATGGGGAGCGCGCCCTTGCGCCACCACCTCCTCAACCGACACGGGAAAAGTAAATTGGACCGACTGGGGGACGAGGGTGACGCGCTTGGCCACCTCACGCCGCTGCCACTGCGCCAGGGGGCGTCCCTCCAAGAGGATGGTTCCTGCCGAAAGCGGCAAAACCCCGGCAAGGGCCCGCAACAACGTGCTTTTACCGGCTCCGTTGGGGCCTAGGACGGCCAGGCAGCGGCCCGCCTCCACGTCCAGGTACACACCGGTCACGGCAGGGAAGTGTCCGTACCCGGCGGTGGCGGCCCGCGCGGTCAGCAGGCTCACGGTGTCCTCCGCAGCAGGGCTACGAAAAACGGTACGCCCAGCCCGGCGGTGATGACCCCCACGGGGATCTCGCTGGGTGCCAACACGACGCGCGCCAGCTGGTCGCCGGCCGAGCACAGCAGCGCCCCGGCGAGCCCCGCGCGGGGGAGGAGCCGCCGGAGATCGTGACCCCACACCAAGCGACAGAGGTGGGGGGTGACGAGACCCACGAATCCAATGATCCCGGCGAAGGCCACAGCCCCACCCGACAACGTGGCCGCCGCTAAAAAGACGCGCCGGCGAACCGCGCCCACATCGACGCCAAGGGTGGCGGCCGATTCCTCGCCGGTGGCCAGCAGCCCGAGGTCGCGACCGTGGTGGAGCAGCACCGCCAAGGGCGGCAACAGGTACGGCAGCAGCCAGGCCACGGCGGTTGGGGTGGCGGAGGCAAAGGAGCCCATGGTCACCGCCAGGGCACCGGGCAGGCGAGGTGAAGGGGCGGCCGCCAGCACGACCAGGATGGCCGCAGAGGCGGCCGCGTTGACCGCTACCCCGGCCAGGATCATGCGCGTCGGCGAGGGGCCCAGGGGCCCCCGCGCCATCCACCAGACGAGCCCCGTCGCCGCGGCTGCCCCACCGATGGCGGCGGCGGGGACGAGGGCGAGGGAGGCTACCGGCAGGAGCACGAATGCCAGGGTGGCGGCGGCGGCACCGCCGCCGGAGATCCCCAGCAGAAACGGTTCGGCCAGCGGGTTGGCGAGCAGCGCCTGGAGCGCGGCGCCGGCGATGGCCAGGGCGGCTCCCACGGCCACGGCGAGAAGGAGTCGCGGCAAGCGCAGCTGCAAGACCACCACCGAGGCGTCGCCCGAGCCAGCACCTACCAGCACCTTGGTCGCCTCGGCGGGGGTGACGGCCGGACCGCCGAAGAGCAGGGTCAGGGCGGCAACGGCAAGCAGAGCGGCGAGCAGGAGGGCGTCGGCGGTGCGCTTCACAAGGTTGGTTTCCCGGGGCGAGGGTGCGTGGGCGTCGACGCCGGCGCTGAGCTGGGCAGCGCCCCTGAACGTACCGCGCGTGATCTCAACTCCACCAGCTGTTCCAGCGCCTCCACCAATCGGGGCCCAGGTCGTGACGCGGGGTCCGCCGCCAGCCACAGCACTGCGACGGCATCAGAGGTGAGGCGGCGGCCAATGGCGTCCTGGGCGAGGCGGGAGAAAGCAGCGCGCATCTCCGCCTCGTCGGGGACGACCAGGGTGTCGAGGCGAGGGTCGAGGAGCAGTTCGGGGTTGATGCGGGGGTAGCGTCCGGCCCCCGCCGGTGCCAGGTTGGCCACCCCAGCAACAGCCAGCACGTCGTGGTGAAAAGTCCCTGGGCCGGCGACCATGAGCGGCTGCCACCAAACCACGTATAACCCGGTGCCGGGGGGGAGAGCCGCGGCGCGCTCCCGCGCCCGGGCCACCCGGGACGAGAAGTTGCGCTCCAGCTCTCGGCCGCTGGTGGGTACCCCGAGCAGGTCGGAGAGCAGGAGGAAGCTCTCGGCCACCCGTTTCAGGGACGTCGGGTCGACGGTAAACGTCCGCACTCCCAAGGCAGACAGTCGGCCGACGATGCGCGGGTCATTCCCGGCGGTGGTAGCCAGCACCAGATCAGGTCGGTGCGCCACGATCGATTCCACGTTGTCTGGGTCGATGTGGGGAAGCCGGCGAGCCTCCTCGGGATAGTTGGCGGTGGCAGGGACGGCCATCAACCGGTCCCCCGCGGAGAGGGCGAAGACGATTTCGGTGACGTCGGGAGCCAGCGCCACCAGCCGTTGCGCCGTGCCGGGACGGAGGCGCGCTCCTACCTGGTCACGAAGCCCGTCTTCGGCTGCGGGAGTACACCCAATGGCCCCCAGGAGGAAGGCAATCACCGGCCAGGGTCGCCCGCGCCTGGCCGGTGGGTGAGCTCTCCAGAGGGGGAGTGGGTTACTCCGCGCCCTGCTCCTCCATGTCGTTGGGGATACCGAGGCGTTGGCAGGCGGCATCGTACATTTGGCGCGCCGCCTTCTGGGCCGCTTGAAGTTCGGCGATGCGCTGCTTGACCCGCTGTAGTTCTTCCTGGATCTGGTTCTCCAGGTCAGCGATCTCCTGCCTGGTGACCTTCCTCGTCTCCTCGTAGAACTTGCGCTGCTGCTCGTTGAGTACTGGCATCGATCCCCTCCGATCAAGGTTGAAATGGCATGGATGTGGTGTACCACGCTTTTACCCGCACACCGTCCTTGGTAGCGGGTCGGAAACGCCACCCGCGCAGCGCCGCCACAGCGGCGTTGTCGATTCCCAAGTCTGGTTTCACGCCACGGAGAACCTCCACCTGTTGCACGACCCCGTTTTCATCCACCAAAGCCCGGAGGATCACGGTTCCGCCCACGCGGCGTTGCAGCGCCAAGGGTGGGTAGGTGGCTTTTACCGTAGATACCGGTTGGGGGGGGAGGTCGGGATTGTCCACCAGGTCCCCTTCCCGAACGACGGCGATGGGCGCAGCTATGGGCGGTCGGGTTGGTGCAATGGTAGGAGCCTGCGTGGGGGGCGGGGTAGTGGGGGTGGGGAGGACCGCGGGTTCTTCAGTGGGCATAGGGGTCGGCGGCGGCGTGGGTGCGGGGGTGGGCGCCACCGTCGCTCTGGGCGTCGGTGCGGGAGTCGGCACGGCAACCGGGGGCGCTGGGAGTGGCGCCTGCGCAACGGTTGGCGAGGTCGGCTCCTGCGCCGGCGGCTGGGCCGGAAGTTCCAGTTGGGTGGCAATCCTTTCTCGCAGCTCCCCTTCCCGGGCTGCTACCTCTTGCTCAGCCAGCTGGCGGGCCAACTCGGCCATGTCCGCCGTGGGAGTTGGTGCTTCCATACTCCGGGCAGCATCTTGCGGCGCGCGGTTCAAAACCAGCCAAGCGCCGAGGCCGATCACTGCCAGCGCCACCGCGGCGGCGATGAGCGCCACTGGGCTGCGCTTGGCAGTCTGTGGGGTGGACACCTGCGGCGGTGGCGTGGGCCGCGGCGCCGCCGGAGCCACCGCAGGCACAGGGGCCGGTGCAGGTCGGCGCGGCTCCGGTGCGGGGGCCACGGGAGGTGGGAGCTTGGGCTCCACGGCCGGCGCCGGCGTCGGCGCCGGGCGCCCGCGACCTTCCAGTTCGGCGAGAAAAGCGCCCAGCTCGGCGGCGCCGGGCACCGGTTTGGCGGCCTGCAGAACCGCCTCCAACTCGGCCGCCAGCTCGGCCGCCTTTTGGAACCGCTTGTCGCGGTCCTCATGCAGCGCCTTCATGACGATGCGATCCAACTCGGCGGGAATCGAGGGATCGATTTCCCGCGGCGGCAACAACTTGGGCGAGCGGACCTGTTCCAGGATCGAAAGTTCCGAATCACCGGCGAACGCCTTGCGCCCGGTGATCATCTCGTACAGAACCAGCCCCAGGGAAAAGATGTCGGAGCGGTGATCCAGATCCTTGCCCCACGCCTGCTCGGGGGACATGTATTGGAGCTTGCCTTTGAGTGCCCCGGCGCGGGTGTGGGACGCCTTCGAGGCCGCCTTGGCGATGCCGAAGTCGCAAAGCTTGATGTCGCCATCGAAGGAGATAAGCACGTTCTGGGGAGAAACGTCCCGGTGCACCAGAGCCATGGCGCTGCCCTGCAAATCGCGCTTGCGATGGGCGTAATCCAGTGCTGCTGCCAGGCGGGATGCGATGTACACCGCCAGGGGCACCGGCATGCGACGTTTCTGCTCGTCCAAGGTCCTTAAGATGGACCGCAGGTCGCGCCCGTCGATGTACTCCATGGCGATGTAATACGACTTGTCGATCTTCCCCAGGTCGTAGATGTGAATGATGTTGGGGTGCTGGAGCTGGGCCGCGAGCTTAGCCTCGTCGATGAACATCGTCACGAACTCATCGTTGTCCGTGAGATGGGGAAGGATCCTCTTGATGGCAACGATCTTCTGGAACCCCTCGACCCCCTGCATGCGGGCTCGGTATACCTCCGCCATGCCGCCAGTGGCGATCAAGCTTTCCAGTTGGTACTGGCCGAAAGGTGTCCCTCCGGCCAGCGGTGCCTCTGCTTTCGGCACCGGCGGGCGAGCCTCCTCCTTGGGGGTTTCGACTTTTACCGGCGGAGCCGGCGTCGCGGCCGTCTTTGCACGCTTGGGGAGCTTCACTTCGAGCCCGGAGAGGGTCTGTGAGAGCAACTCATCCACCGAGGCGCCGCCGGTATCCTCCCGGGGAGCAACTTTGGGCTCCTTGCCGAGCATGTCGGCGAGGGAAGCCTGCACCGTGCGGTCCACCGAAGAGTCTTCGATGGGCGGTCGGGGGGCGGGGCGAGGTGGGGCCGCAGCCTCCGCCGGCGGGGTCTCCTTGACGGGAGGGGGTGCGGGGGCGGGGGGCTCAGGCTTGAACACCGCCTCCACCGGAATGCGCTGCGTCACTGCTGGTGAAATTGCCTCCTCGTCTTCATCGCTGATGAGGTCGCCGAACAGCTCTTCCGACGTAACGGTACCTTTGCTGGGCTCCAGTCCGGCACTTCGGCGTAAGGCTTCGATGACACCCGAGCGACTGTCCTGCCCCCCTCCGGCTCCTCCCCGCGGTTGCTCCAGGACGCGCCGGACACTGGCCAGCAACTCTTCGTTAGAGAAAGGCTTGGCGACGATGAGTTGGCCGTCGTACTCGGCGGCATCGCGGGCGGGGTCGCGGCCAGTGTAGCCGCTCATAAGGAGGATAAAGGGAGTGGTGCGCAGGCCAGCCCGGGCCCGCAGCTGGGTGATGGCGTCCGCCACCTTGACCTTGGGAAGTACGGAACTGATGAGGACCAGAGAAGGTTCGCGCTTGGCACAGGCGCCCACCGCCGTATCCACGTCCTTGGCGGCCACCACCTCCAAGTCCAGAGGCGCTAAAGCTTCAGTGACCCGGGCCACGGTTCGGGGTTCGTAGTCAACGAGAAGGATCATCTGGCTCATTCCTCTGCCACAGCGCGCAACGAGCGTCCGGGTGTTATTGTGCTGGCCACTGCCGCGCAAGTCAATAGCAAACTGGCGAGGAGTGGGTACGGTGCGTGGCACCTGCTAGCGGGGTGAGGAAAGTAGCAGTGGGAGGGGAGGTTGGGTGCCAGCTGACGTCCCCCTGAGCGAGGAGGGGCGCGGCCCCAGTGCCCACCCCGCCGTGGTATTTCGCCGGCTCGCGGCCGGCTGCCCTATCATAAATGCAGTCAGAGATTGCGGGCCAGTGGGTGGGGTGTACAATACGTTTCGGGCGCCTTCGGGCCGCGGAGGGGTGTATGTCGGGTCATAACAAGTGGAGTACGATCAAGCACAAAAAGGGGAAGGCCGACGCCAAGCGAGGCAAGATCTTCACCAAGATCATCCGCGAAATCACCACCGCCGCGCGTGAGGGCGGTGGCGATCCCGAAGGTAACCCGCGCTTGCGCAGCGCCATAGCCGCCGCTAAAGCGGCCAACATGCCGTCGGAGAACATCACCAAAGCGATCCAGCGGGGCACCGGGGAACTCCCCGGGGTTGCGTACGAGGAGGTGTGGTACGAGGGGTACGGGCCCGGCGGCGTGGCGGTGATGCTGCAGGTGCTCACCGACAACCGCAATCGAACCACGGCGGAGATTCGGCACCTGTTCAGCAAGCACAACGGCAATTTGGGGGAGAATGGCTGCGTTTCTTTCCTGTTCAAGAAGCAGGGGTACATCATGGTGCCGAAGAGCACAGCCGCAGAGGACGTGGTGATGGAAGCGGCCTTGGAGTTGGGGGCGGAGGACTTCTTCAGCGACGATTCCGAATATTACGAGATTTACACGGCACTGGAGGATCTGCACCGCATCAAGAGCGGTTTGGAGGCACGCGGGTTCGAGGTGGAAGGTGCGAAAGTGGAGATGGTGCCTTCCACCCAGGTGCGGCTGGAGGACCGCCAGGCCGATCAGATGATCCGGCTGATGGATGCCTTCGAAGATCACGACGATGTGCAAAATGTTTGGGCGAACTTCGACATCGACCAAAAACTGTTAGAGGCGAGTTAATGTCTCCCCGGTGTGGGAGGCGCCTGTGTCCTCCGGGCCAGTAACGGCTGCGGGGACGATTTCGGGCGACGATCCCCGCGGGCGTTGCCAGGGGCGGACAGGAGGGGTAAGGTTGGCGTCGAGGTCGCCGCGATGTTGAGAGTCCTTGGACTTGACCCTGGCTCCCGGCTCACCGGATGGGGCGTGGTGGACGGCGGGGCGGCGCGGCTCGAGTTGGTCGCCTACGGCCGCCTTGCGCTGCCCCGCACAGGTGGGCGCGCCGCCACCTTGCAGCGCCTCGAGGGTCAACTGGAGGGGGTACTGGCCAACTACCAGCCCGATCTGGTGGTGATCGAATCGTCGTTTACCGCCAGGTATCCTCGCTCCAGCTTGGCCCTGGCTGAGGTGCGGGGAGCCGCGTTGGCGGTGCTTGGGCGCTGGGGTGGTCCGGTGCAGGAATATCCCCCGGCACAGGTGAAGGCGGCGGTGGTGGGCAACGGCCGGGCGGAGAAGCGGCAGGTAGCCTTTGTCGTGCAACATACTTTCGGGCTCACCTCGCCGCCTCCCTTCGATGCGGCTGATGCCATCGCCCTGGCGGTGTGCTATCTTCGCCTTGACGCTGGTATTCGGGGTGTGTTAGCATCCTCTTCCGCAGCTCGGATGCAACTTGCTGACTGCGGAGGAAATACAAAAACAGGGCAACCGGTAGGCACCGGGGGGCCAAAATGAGGAGGAAACGTCAGTGGGAGACCTAGTGATCTTCTTCCAAAAGGGCGGCATCGTGATGTGGCCGCTCCTCATCTTTTCCTTACTAGCGCTCACTTTTATCGTCGAGCGCGGCATCGCGCTGCGGCGCGCCAAGATCAACGTCAACGAGTTCCTCTCCAAGATTCGCAAGGCACTGCTAGTGAACCGGGATGTGCGCGCGGCCGTGAAGGTGTGCGAAGAGTACAAAGGTCCGGTGGCCTCGGTGGTCAAGGCTGCCCTTCTCAAGTACGGCCACCCCAAGGAGGAAATCGAGAAGGGTATCGAGAGTGCGGCGGTCTTTGAGTCCGGCCGCCTGGAGCGGGGGCTCATGGTGCTGTCCACCACCGCCAACGTGGCGCCCATGCTCGGCTTCCTCGGCACTGTGGCGGGCATGATCCAGTCGTTCGATACGCTGGCCGCGCAGGGGCTGACCAACCCAGGCGCGGTGGCGGCAGGGATCTCCGTGGCGTTGATCACCACCGCCACGGGTTTGACCATCGCCATCCCCGCGCAGCTCGGTTACAACTACTTTATGAGCCGCATCAACAAGTTCATGCGGGACATCGAGACCAGCTCGAATATGCTGCTGGAGACGTTCGTGGAGATGGACAGCGATCGCTACGGCCGCGGAGGCGGCGCGGAGGCCTAAATGCTCAAGGTCCGCAGAGTCGGGCGACAGCCCGACCCGTACATCCCGACGGCTTCCATGGCGGACATCGTCTTCCTACTCATCATCTTTTTCATCGTCACCTACAACCTCGAGGTCGACAAGTCGCGGGTGGTTCTTCCCAGCACGCTGATCCGCAACGAGGTTCCTCGCGAGTCGGCTTACGTTTCCATTGACCAGAGCGGCATTATCAGGGTCTCTGGTGGGAAGGAAACGTCGGTGCCAGTTCCCAGCGTCGAGGAGGTGGGTTCCTTCGCCTCCGACGTGGTGGCGCGAAACCCGGAACAGGCCTTTGTCGTTAAGGCGGACAAGGATACCCGTTACCAGGTTGTGGACAAAGTTATTGACGCCCTCAAGCAAGCAAAGGTGAAGACCATCTTCCTGCTTTCCGAGCAGAAAACCGCAGAAGGGGGGGGGCGATGAGACTCGCACGCAGGCAAGAAAAGGCCGAGATCTTCACCGGCTCCATGGCCGACGTGACGTTCCTCCTCATTATCTATTTCATGGTGACCATGGCTTTTGCCGCCACCAAGGGGCTGGACTTCGCGGTGCCCAAAGAGGATCCCAGCAAGAGCGAGATTAAGGCAGAAGAATCAGTGTTTGTCCGTGTCTTGCCCGACGGTTCGTTTACCGTCGACAACCGGCCTTTGCCGCTGGCCAGCTTTGCTGACTACCTGAAGACCAAGATCGACCCCGGCTCTAACCCGCCAGTCATCTCGAAACCGATCATCTTGCGACCCGATGCTGACGCGCCGTTTTGGGCGATGATGGCAGCGTTCGACGAGCTGCGCCAGGTCCATCTCCCCGATCGCCTCAATTTGGGTAAGGAATTGAACATCGCCCTGCCAACGCAGCGGGAGATCGAAGCGACGTGGGGTGCCCTCGGCGTGGCGATGCCGTAACAGGAGGGAGTGAGAGGATGAGCACCAAGAGTTCTAATGTGACGGGCTCGACTCCCGAGGAGATCCAGGACGGGACGTTAGCCCACCTGGTGTTCCTCTCGGAAGAATACCGGCAGGATTCTCGTATTCTGCGGATCGCTGGCGCGGTCGCCGTTGTCTTCCACATCATCCTGTTTTTGATAAACTTCCCTGAAATGACCAAATCTGCGCTGGCCGACCAGCGACAGAAGCAAAAGATCTTCGTGGTTCAACAGCCCAAGTTCAAGCCGCCCGAGGTGGAAAAGAAGGTCGAGATTCTCAAGCCGCGCGTGGTCAGGGTGCCGATCCCCGACCCCACCCCGGACGAGCCGGAGCCCATTCGCGAACTGCAGACCGACGACCAGTTACCTGATGTGATCCCGGACGACGCCATTTTCGGGGTGCCAGACGCCCCGCCCGCCCCCGTCGACGAGGGGCCAATCCGGGTGGGGGGGCAGATCAAGGAGCCGCGGAAGATCCGGGAGGTCAAGCCTGTTTATCCCGAAATCGCCCGCAAGGCGCGAATCGAGGGGGTTGTCATTCTCGAGATCACCGTGAGCAAACAGGGTAAGGTCCGGGATGTCAAAGTGCTCCGGGGCCTGGCCATGGGGCTGACGGAGGCGGCGGTGGAAGCGGTCAAACAGTGGGAGTACGAGCCATCCACGCTCAACGGGCGGCCCGTGGAGGTTCTCGTCACCGTCACGGTACGCTTCAACCTGCAGTAGCTGGGCGGGGAGCATGGCGCTGCAGGGCTCATTGGCCGATCTTGCGCTGCCGGACGTGATCCAGTTGGTGAGCGTGTCGGGCAAGACCGGCGTCTTCACGCTCTCTTCGGAGGGTGTGGAGGGCAAAATCTTTCTCAGCGATGGCCAGATCACCGACGCCTACGTGGGCGAGCTCCGTGGCGAGGATGCCGTTTACGAGATGGCCATCTGGCAGAAGGGCCAATTCATTTTTACGCCCCACGTCGAGTCTGACCGCCGCACCATTCAGAAACCCAACACCAGTCTGATGATGGAAGCGGCTCGGAGACTCGACGAGTGGCGCGTCTTGCAGCGCAAGATCCCATCCTTGGACCTCATTCCTTACTTCACGCCCCGTGACGCTGGCCGGGATCAGGTGACCCTGTCACCCCAGGAGTGGATGGTTGTCACCAAAATTGACGGGGAGAGATCGATTAAAGCGCTGGAAAAGGCGTGTGGCCTTTCGGCCTTCGACCTCTGCAAGGTCCTGTATGGGCTGGTTGCCTCCGGCCTGATTGGTCTGCGCGATGCCCGCGAGCGCCCAGTGCAGGGAGTGCCGGCTGGACCGTCGGCGACCACGTTGCTGGCGCTCACCGAGAACATCCGCAAGATCGCCGAAGAAATCGCCGGTCCCGGAGGCGCCAAGTCGGTGGAGAAGCAGTACCGCCTGGCGCGCACCGAGGTTGAGCGCGGAAAGGGGATGGAGGCGGTGCAGGGGATGGTGGACAATCTGGCGCGGGCCATCTCTCTCATTCAGGGGGGGGCTGAGGCGGGGGAGTTTCTGCGGCGGGTCACTCCCCTGTTTCAAAAGTAGATCGTTGACTGGTGGCCGCCATGAAGGAGCGCATATGTGTAAGAAATTACTGGTCTTGAAGGTCCTTCTCTTGAGTGTCATACCGGCGTCCGCGGACTGGAACGCGGGGGTGGACGCCTACAACAGGAAGGATTGGAATACCGCCCTCAAGGAGTTCCAGGCGGTGCTCGAGACCAACCCTAACTACCACGGTGCGCACTACATGCTCGGTCTCGTGCTTAAACAGCTTGGCCGTGGCGACGAGGCGATAAAGCAGCTGCAGGAGGCCAACCGCCTGGAGCCATTGAACCCCTCCTACGCGGCGGCGCTGGGTGGTATGTTGCTGGAGCGGGACCGCCCGCGCGAGGCGTGGGCTGTTCTGGAACCCGTCAAGACCGCGGCTCTGCGGGGCGCCCAGAAAACCGCTGTACTGGTCTTGCAGTGTCGGGCACGGGCGGAGATGGGAGATTTCCCGCAGGCTACCGAGCTGTGCCGGCAGGCAACCCAGGCGGATGCCAAGAGCGCGGACGCGTGGGCCACTTTTGGCGGGGTGCTGTCCAGGCAGGAGAAAAACTCTGACGCCTTCCAAGCCTATCGCAAGGCGTGGGAGGTATCCTCCGACCCGAATCACGCAAACAACGCCATTGCCGCCGGGACCCGGGCTGCCCGCCTCGCCTCTGGCGATGCCAAAAAGGCCCTGTACCAGCAGGTGGCCGAAGTGGCCAAGCAACTGGCGGAAAAGCGCGGCGGGCCACAGGGTGCCCTGGCCGCCGGTGAGGCTTTAATGGGGGCGCAGCAGTACGATGAGGCCCTCGCCTGGTTCGATCGTACCGGCCTTGATAACGCACTGGTCAGCTACTACAAGGGTCAATGTTTTCTCGGGAAGGAGTCGTGGGCACGCGCCGAGTCGCTGCTGCGCGCGGCTCTGCAGAAACAACCTGACGCCGCTTTGCGTCGGCAAATCTACGCGTCGCTGGGTTTCCTGCTCGACAAGACGCAACGGTACGCCGACGCGGCGCTGGCCTATCACGAGGCTGGGCAGGCCAACAAGGTGGCCGAGATGAAGGACAAACAGGCGAAGGCCGAGCAGAACCTCAAAGCGGACGAGGAGAAAAAGCGCATCGAAGAGATGGAGCGGTTGCGGAAGGAGTACGAGAAACTCACGCGCGGTGGCGGCGCCACAGTAACGCCACCGCCGTTGACTCCTTGATGCTGTCCACCTTACCCCACCGACGGCCGCGCCTTCGAGGCGCGGCCGTCGCCCTTGATGGGTTTCACCTTACGGCTCCCGGGGCAGGGCGGCGAGGCCCAGCAGCGCCCCGGCAAGCCCCACCAGCGGCCCGGTGGCGGCCAGGACCAGGAGGGTTTCCATCGGCAGGGGAAACAGGGGAAGTCCGAAGGCGGGCACCCGGCTCAAAATGAGAAGCATCAGCGCGCCGATGCCGCTGCCAAGCCCAGCCAGGGTGGCACCGCTGACCAGGTATGGCACCCTAATGTCCCGCTCCCGCGCACCGATTAGCCTCATGATCTCGATTTCATCGGCGTGGCCGAGCACCATGAGACGGACCACCAGCAGGACGACGATGCCGCATCCGGTCAACAGGGTGATGGTGAGGGCCAACCCCCCGGCGAGGGCACCGGCCAGCACCCGCTGCAGCGGTTCTCGCCAGAAGCGGGAGCCCACCGCAAGCTGGACGCCGGGTCGCTGGGATAGCCACGCCGTGAGGCTCTCCTCGTCCGCCCGTGCCACGTGCACGACCAACAGCGTCGGGTAACTGTCCGAAGAGACCGCGCTCAGTGCCCCGGCAATGTGCGGGAACCACGAAGCCAGCTCAGCGCGCACCGCCGCTGGTGCCATGACGGTAGCAGCGATGCCGGGGAAGCGGGAGGTGAGCTCTCCCCGTAAGGCCGTCGCCGTGCCAGGCGACTCTACGGTGACGGTGATGGTGGCTTCTCGGTCAGAGGACAGCAGTTCGGCGACGATCCAGGCGCGCACAGCTAGCAGCGTGCCAGCCAGAACCGTGGCGACCAGGACCATAAGCACGGCCACCAGACCGGCGCCGCCAGACTCTCCCAGTTGGCGGGCGATCTCGCGCAGCAGATGGCGGTTCACGCAGCACCTCCCCACCCGTCTCGGGCCAGCCGCCCCCGATCGAGGGTCAAGGTGCGGGCCGGGTGGGCTTCGATGAGGGAGCGATCGTGGGTGGCAAAGACGACGGTGGTGCCCTGGTAATTGATGGTCTTGAACAGCTCCATGAGCTCGTGGGAGCGCTCGGGGTCCAAGTTGCCGGTGGGCTCGTCAGCCAGCATGACGTCAGGCTGCAGGACCAGGGCTCTCGCCACCGCAACCCGCTGCTGTTCACCGCCAGAGAGTTCGTCGGGAAAAGCGGTCATGCGGTGCTGCAGGCCCATCTGCCGCAGCACCTGATAGGCGCGCTTGCGCTGATCCCGCTCGGGGACGTTCAGGAGCGCCAGGACGAAGGTAACGTTCTCGACCACCGTTCTCCGCCTGAGCAGCTTGAAGTCCTGGAACACCACGCCGAGGCGACGACGGAAAAAGGCAATTTCCGACCGGCGCAGGCTACCCACATCGGTTCCTCCCACCACAATTCTTCCCTCATCGGGCAACTCGGCGCGGTACAGCAACCGCAGCAGGGTGCTCTTGCCAGCCCCGGAAGGGCCGGTGAGAAAGACAAACTCTCCTTGCTCGACCTGGGCGGAAACGCCCTTTAGCGCCGGCCGGCCACCGTAGCTTTTGCTCAGGTTCTCAATGATGATCATGAAGCGAGGGGAGAGAATAAGAAATCGCTGCCGCCTGGGGGACTGCCGCGCGGCCCGAGCCTGGCGGGTGTCGCTGGCGCAAACCTTGCTCCCCTACCCAGCCCAAGCCCCAACCCTCACGACGCACTTCACCGTGGCCTCTGGGGGTCGCATCCGCACGGTGGAGGGGCCGCCCAACCGCCAAGCCTCCGATGGGGCACACTGCTCTTCACGCGTCGTTCACCAACGCCTAAGTTTGGAAATCCCAACAGCTTCACTCAAACCTCCAGCGATTTCAGTCTACCATATGCCAGTGAGTGAAGCTTTGCCGGTCACCGAGCAGCTGGAGATCGCGGGAGAGGGTTGGCTCGCAGCCTTCTCCACTGCGGCGCAGGCTCCGGGTACGCTGGATCCGGCGGCTCTAGCCCGCCCGGTGCAGGCGTGGGCCTCCTCGCGTCTGGGGCGTGCGGTGCCAGTTTTGTACGCTGACCAGCGCCACACCGCGCTCATCTTTTCCTACTCGGCCCACGGGCCTCTGGCGGCCGAGGCGCACTGCGTGGGCATTTGTGACGGCCTGCTCACGGCGGAGCCCTACGTCACCCTCACAGTTCGAACCGCCGACTGTCTGCCGGTGGTGATGGCATGCCCGGGTGTGGCGGCCATCCTGCACTGCGGGTGGCGTTCACTGGCGGGCGACATCATCGGGAAGTGTGTGCGGCGTTTCGCGGCGGAGTATGGGGTGGTTGCCGAAACCCTGCAGGCGGTGATCGGCGTCGGCATCGGACCGTGTCACTATGGGGTGGGTCCTGAAGTGGTGGCGTCCCTAGCAGCGCTCCCGGCCGCCGCCCCAAGCTGGATCAAAGACGGACGGGTCGACCTGGCGGCCTGGACCAAGGGGAGGCTGATGGAGGTGGGACTCCCCGCCAACCACATTCGTATACTCCCCGGCTGCACCGCCTGCTCACCCCACCATCACTCCTTTCGCCGCGACGGCCAGCGCGCGGGCCGTCAGTGGACGGCCGTGGTGCTCACCGCCTCCTGATGGCGGGCCGCTGGCCGGAATTTTCCCAGGCCGCCGCGCAACTGACCGCACGCCGCCAGTACCTCCCGGCCCCGACTCCACCGCACCGTCACGTTAAGGTGGGCAGCTGCCAGGCAGGCACCGAAGGCGTCGACGGTGGCTACGGAGGGCGTTGCCAGGCCGGGGAGGACCTCGTCATCGGGATTGAAGGGAATCAGGTTCACCTTGACCGGAAGACCGCGTAGGAGGCGCGCCAAGCGTCGAGCGTCGTCGAGGGAGTCGTTTTCTCCGGCGAGCAAGACGTACTCGATGGTCACCCGCCTGCCCCGCTCTAAGGGGTAGCGGCGTAGGGTTGCCATGAGCTCATCCAGCGGCCAGCGGGCCGCAATGGGCATCAGGCGCCGTCGTTGTTCTTGGGTGGTAGCGTTGAGAGACACCGCTAGGTTGGGGCGCCGGGGCAACGCCGCCAGTTTGGCGAGGCCGCTGGCGATGCCGCTGGTGGACAGGGTGACGCGTTTTGGACTGACGGTTTCGTAGAGGAATTCGAGGGCCCCGAACACGCCGTTGACATTGAGAAGCGGTTCGCCCATACCCATGAAGACAACGTTGAGAGGCGTGCCCTGCAGACCCTCCCGGCGGACGAGGAGGCGGAACTGCCCGAAGATCTCGCCAGCGGTGAGGTTGCGACCGGCACCTAAGGCCCCGGTGACGCAAAAGATGCAGCCCATGGGGCAACCCGCCTGGGAGGAGAGGCACACGGTAGTACGGCCGTCCATGGGCATGGACACCGCCTCCACCACCGCTCGGTCCGCCAGCTCCAGCGCGTACTTGACCGTCCCATCGCTACCGCGCCGCTCGGTGCGGAGGATGGGGTCGGCAAGTACGGCGCGTTCGCCCAAAGCTGCACGCAGCGCCAAGGGCAGATCGGTCATGTCGGCGATACTGCCCGCGAAGCGGCGGGTCACCCAGTGGTAGACCTGTTGGACCCGGAACGGCCGGGGGTCAAGGTCAGCCAGCAGCTGGGCGATCTCCGCCCGCGTGGCACCAACCAGGTTGACAGGCGAGGCGTTGCGCATCAACAGGGTTCCCCGGCGGTTTTCTATGGTCCCTCTCCCACGCCCATATTCTCCCACGGCCAGGCTGCCGCAGATCGCTGCCGCGCCTGGCCGCCGGCGCCACCGCTGGGGCTTCGCCCCCCGGTCGCGGCGGCGGCGCCGGGCGCGCTAGCATAGCGCAGTGCACACTCCGACCTTCCCCCCTCGGCGGGACGACCAGGAAATTCGCACCGCTGTCGCCGCCCTTGGCGCCCGCTTGCTCAGCGTGGATGCCATCGCCCCGGACGCGTCCACGCGACGATTTTACCGGTTAGCCCTGGCGGGACGGCCGGGTGTAGTGGCCTGCGTCTACCCTTCGGGTGAAGAGGCCCGCCTGCACCATGACTGGGCGGTGCAGCAGTGGGCGTGGGCGCGGCGGCTACCGGTCCCTGAACCGCTGGCGTGCACGCCGCGGGTGATTGTCAGCGCCGATCTGGGCGATCGCGGCCTGGACGGGGTGCTGCGCGGGGAGGGCACCTCTGCGCTGCCGGCGGTCCTGCAGTGCCTGAAAGCCTTCCAGGACTGCCCCAGGGAGGACGTTCCCAACCCGCCCTTCGACGCCGCCCTATTTCGCCGGGAACTGGAGGGGTTTACCACCTTTCTCGATCCCCGAGCGGCCGCTGACGCGGCGGTGAACGCGTTTCTGGACCACCTCTCCCAGCGCTTGGTGCAGCACCCCTACCGCATCACCCACCGAGACTTTCACGCCAACAACCTGCTCTTGCACCAGGGCAGGGTGCATGCGGTGGACTTTCAGGATTTGAGGAACGGCCCGGACACGTACGATTTAGTCTCGCTCCTGCGCGAACGTGCCGGCGGCGAGGCGGTGGAGGACGAGGCGCGCTGGTGCCGTGAGGCGGCGCAGCTGCTGCGTTGGGAATCCGGGTGGTGGGATCGCCACCTAGAGTGCGCCTGCCAGCGCGGTCTGAAGGTGCTGGGGACCTTCCTGCGCCTAGGGCGAGGCGGCCAACCGTGCTATCTGAGGTACGTGCCGTCGGCGGCTCACAAGACGCGTCAGGCGTTGGCAGAGGTGGGGGCACCGCGAGTCCTCGTGGACGGCGTCGCCAGCTTCGCCGACGCGAGGGCGTATAATGGCAGCGGGGAGGAACCCAGAAATCATGTTCGGCAGCCTTGGACTTCCTGAGCTGCTTCTCATCCTGCTCATTGTGCTGATCATCTTCGGTGCCGCCAAGCTTCCGCAGCTGGGCAAGGGTCTGGGTGAGGGGATCCGCAATTTCCGCAGTGCTCTCCGGCCGAAAAGCTCCGAGGACGAACCCGCCGAGGGAAAGAACCGCTAGGCGCGATGTTTCAGCCGAGCGGCGCGCCCCAGCTAGCCTGTCCGGGTCAAGGGGAGGTCGGTGTCGGCCAGTTCACTCCTGAGAGCTTGCCCCTCGACCTTAGTGCCGAGCCGAGGGGTTATCGTTCTCGCGGAGGCGATTTGCCGACGGTGGTGGCGCCGCCGCACACTCAGTAGTTGGCGGCGGCGCTCAGGCGAGCGGCGTGGCGCAGCTCCACCCCGGTCAAATCCGCATAGGCGGCACTGACCCGGCGCACGAACTCCCTGGTTTCCCGGAAGGGGGGTACGGTCCCCCACCGACGTACCGCTCCCGGTCCAGCGTTGTAGGCGGCCAGCGCCAGCTCAGCATCGCCGCCGAATTGTTCCAACAGGATAGCCAGGTACCTGGTGCCGATTTCCAAATTGACGTGGGGCTCGGTGCCGTCGGAGAAGCCTAGCAAGGCGGCGGTGTCCGGCATCACCTGCATCAGCCCTTGGGCACCTTGGGGAGATACGGCGTCGACGCGAAACCCGGATTCGACGCGGATGAGGGCGGCCACCAGCGCCGGGTCCACGCCGTGGCGCATCGCCACCTCCAGAATCCGCTGTTCCAAGGGCGTTGAGCCGTCACCGAAGCGCGACTCCTCCCAAGTGGTTACCGTCAGGGCGGGTTCTCCCGGCCAGGGGGTGGCACTCTGTCGAACCAGGGGGCCGGGTAGGCCTACCAGCAGGACCAACGTGGCTGCGGCGGCGCAAGTGCTCCACAGCACCGCCCGCTGACGAAGATCAAGCACGCTAGCTATCCAGCGTCTGCGCGAACGCGTCCGGGACGACAACTGGAGGGGTGAACACAAGCCCGCTGGCGCGACCGGACCGGCGGTGCCGCCAGCGTGGGAGAGTCGCCTCTAGCCGAACGGTCCCGCCTGTTGGAGCGAAGGACGGCGACAAAACTTCAACCTCGCAACCCAGTCATCGCCGGGACTAACCCAGCGTGTCGCCGTTGCGCTGCAGCTTGCTGCGCAGCGTGTTGCGGTGAATCCCCAGCTTTGCTGCGGCCTGGGAGAGATTGCCATGACTGCGCCGCACCGCCTCCCGCACGTAGCGCAGTTCGAAGGCATTCAAGGCATCGCCCAGCGGGAGCCCCCGATCCATCAGTTTCCCGGCCACGCTCCCGAGAGCGTCGGTCAGCTCTTGCAGTGCCTCCCCGGGCGTAGACGACGACGGGCGAATCACTTGACCTCAACCCGGTAGCCGACCTGCAGCGCCTCTCGGGAGCGGATCACCTTCGCCGCGGCCCAGTGGTCCCCCGCCGTCAGTACCCCCAGTTCACCGATGGCACGCCTGGGTAGCCCAGGGACGGGGTTATCGATGAAGACCGTGAGGATCGTCCCCGGCGTCACCTGGTCGGCTTCCCCCAAATCCACCAGCACCACGTGGTCCACGCCAAAGGTCTCCGCCTCTTCCTTGGCGTAAATGATGTACCCCGTGGGTTTGCCGCTAGCTGGATCGCACACCGTCACCGGTGGCGTCAAGACGCTCATGGGGATGGGGATGGGGTCGAACGGCTTGGCCTTGGCTCCCAGCGGCACCGCATCGCAGGCGGCAACAATCTCGGCGGTGGCGCTGTGTTCCTGCACGCACAGCACGCGGGCATGGCCCACGTAGGTGTAAAGCCGGCCCAACACTGCCCCGGTGGCCGGGTGCCGAACCACTCGCCCGGGGATCACCAGGAAAAACTCCTGTCCCGCTTGCACACCGTCCTCGCTGCCGCCGTCCAGATACACGATGTCGCCGTCGGCGTAGGTCGCCTTGAACTCCATGTGCTCGGCCGACGACATGGTCAACGGCAGATCCTCCCCCGACTCGTCCAGGTACGCGAAGCAGTAGACATCCGATTCCGATCCCAGGGGCACCAACTGGCCCATGGCCGAATCCCTCGTCCCTGAAGGGGCCCCGACATCCCTTGGGGCTCCCACTGGAGGGGCGGCCAGCTCTGGCTCCTCTCCGGCTGGCGCGCCTCCCTCGCCGGGAGCCATCTCGGCGGGTTTGGGACCGATCACCAGCGGGTCGCCCGGGTAGATCCAGTGGGCATCGCGAATGTATTGGTTACGCTCCCAGAGCTGCGGCCACAGGTAGGGATCGCCCAAGAAACGCCGAGCAAGATCCCACAGCGTATCGCCCGGTTTAATGATGTACACCTGCGCGTCCGCCGGGAACTCGGAGGGCGGGCTGTAGGGCGTCCAATGATCCCCAACCTTGTACAGCGGGCGCGGGGGAGGGTTCACGCCCTGCTGCGCCCCACCCAGGGAGGCACAAAGAACGATGATGACCGCAATGGCCGTCCGGCGCATGGCTCTCGAGGCTCCCTTCCGCAAGCTTTGCCTGGCTCCATGGGTACGATAACGCACGTGTGCACGCCCGTCAACGGTTACCTCGTCGCGCCTCGCTGGTTTGAGCACCGCCGGCGATCGTCGCCCGGATGGCCTCCAACAGCGGCACCCCCTCCTGCGCCGCCCGGGAATCTGGGTAGTTCGCGAGGAGGTACTCCAGCCGGTGCTTGGCCCCCAGCAGGGCCCCAAGACGTTGGTAAAAGCGAGCTACTTCCAACTCGTGCTGAGCCAGCTGCTCGATGCACTCGGCTCGCAACACCGCCGCTTCGGCCGCGAACTCCGACTCAGGATACAGCTCGATCACCTGCGCGAAGCTAGCCAGTGCCTCCTTGATAGGGGTGAGGTCGCGCAACGGGCCGCGGGCTTGTGCAAGGCTACATTTGCCCAGCATGAGCAGCGCGTAGGGGCGCTGCGGGTCGTTGGGGAAACGGTTGGCGAAATCCCGGTAGCGCAGCTGTGCTTCGGTGAGGCTCTCCACGTCCCGCCCGCGGAAGAACGTGTCGGCGATCTTCAGCGCCGCCTGCCGGCCCAGCGGATCGTTGGGAAACGCATCAGCGACAAAGGAATAATAACGCCGCGCGGTTTCCCATCGCTTTCTGCTAGCGGCCTCGTCGCCCCGCGCCACGATTTCGTCCTTGGTGAGGTTACCCACCTCTTCCAAGAATCGCTGCTCGGGGTTCCTGCTGGAACAACCAACCAAGATTACGCATATCAATAAAATAACAGCCCTCTTCATTCTCAAACTCCCGCCTCGCGGCTGCGTGGGGAATGCTTGGCTAAAAAACAGCCCCGAGCGGCCTGCAGTGTGATCGGGATCACCACAATGCCTCCCGTCAGCCCTCATCGACTAATCCACAGGGCCACCAGTGCCGACTCCGTGGCCATTGCACCGGCCGGGGGATCTTGACGCAGCACGATCCCCGCCTTGATCCCTGGATAGGCGACGCGCTGCAAACTCGCCAGCCGGAAGCCGAAGTTGCGGATTGCGGCCGTCGCCGCCACCTCGCTTTCGCCCACGAAGTCCGGCATGACGTAAGCGCGCTGGCGAACGCCGCGGTTGGCCAGGAGCACCACCCCGCTTCCCGGGGGCACCATGGTCCGGGGGGGTGGGCTGACGGCGAGCACCACTGTGGCGCTGGCCTGACCCTCCACTTCGCAGCGGCGCAGCACCGAAAGGCCCTGTGCCTCGATCTGCGCCTGGGCGAGGGCAACGGGGAGGCCGGTGACGTCCGGCACCGCTTGTGCTGCGTTGCCCAAGGACACGTGTAGCAGCACGGCAGCACCGCGCTTGAGGGCAAACCCTGGGGCGGGTCGCTGCACGGCCACCCTACCAGCGGGTACGTTGGCGTCGAAGACACCCTCCTGTAGTCGGCCCAGCAACCCATCTTCCTGGAGCATCGCTAAAGCCTCGTGGGGGAGCTTGCCCACCACCGTCGGGACGCGCACCACCGAGGTGCGCAGGCTGACCCACAACACCAGCCACACGGCCAGCCCCAGACCGAGGAGAAATCCCATCGAACCCACGGTCACCCCGAACACAGCGCGCCATCTCATGGCGCGGGCAGCGTAGCATAGGCTCGTGGCCTTGTTGGGGGCGCACCTGTCCGCAGCTGGAGGGGTCTCACGCGCGGCCACGGCGGCGTGCCGCCTCGCTTGTGAGGCGCTGCAGGTGTTCCTGAGCGCCCCCGGGCGGTGGCTAAGAGCTGTCCCTGCCGTGGAGGAACAGCAGCGATTTCGCGCTCTGGCGACGCCTCCTCCCTTGGCCGGGCGATGCTTCGCCCACGCCCCGTACCTGTTGAACCTCGCCAGCGATGACCAGCAGCTGTGGCGGCGCTCCGTGGCGGCGCTGGTGGACGAACTGCAGGCGGCCGACGCGCTGGGCCTGGCCGGAGTCGTCCTCCACCCGGGCTCGGCGGGGCGGGGAAACCGGCGGGAGGCGGCGGCCCGCTGCCGGGCGGCCCTGGCGGAGGTCGTGAGTATGGCCGGGGATGGCGGCGCGGCGCTACTCCTGGAGACCTTGGCGGGCGGCGGTGGCCAGCTGGGGAGCAGCGTTGGCGAGCTGGCCCAGCTGGTCCCCGCGCGCCAACCAGGGGTCACGCGGCCGATCGGGGTGTGCCTGGACCTCGCCCACCTCTGGGCGGCGGGGTACGACGTGGGCGGCACGGGTTGGGACGTGGTCATGGGCGAACTGGGCGACTGCTGGGGCCTAGCCGCGCCGCACCTGCTGCACGGCAACGACACGCCGGTGGCGTGTGGCTCTCGCAGGGACCGCCACGCCCCGCCGGGCGATGGAGTGCTCGGCGAGGCGGTGTTCAGGCGCCTGCTCGAGGATCCCCGTCTCGCTGCCACCCCTTTTGTGCTGGAGATTCCCCCCGGTCGAGGCAACCAGCTGGTGGCCGCCGCACTGGCTCGCCTGCGCTCCTGGCGGGCGGGCGTGTCGCACCCGCACAGCCCTGCAGAAAAAAGACAGCGCTCAGGCTCGCGGCCACCGGTCAGAGGTTCTTCCTGACGTCGTTGAACAGCACCACGACGATGAGGGCGACGATCAGCCAGAAGCCGATGTTGAGGAGGCGCTCTTTGAACTTGTCCCGCAAGTCGCGGCGGGCTATCGATTCAATGCCGATGACCGCCAGATGACCTCCGTCCAGCACGGGGATCGGCAGCAAGTTGAAGATCGCCAGCTGCAGAGAGATGACCCCTAAGAGCCGAATGAGCGACACCAAACCGATGCGCACCGCCTCGCCCGAAAAGCGCGCAATGTCGATGGGCCCGGACATCTGCCGCAAGGAAGAACGACCGGTCAGCATGCGGCCGATCACCTTGAAGGTTTCCCGGGTCATGGTGTAGCACTCCCGGACCGCTTCCCAAAGCGCGGCGCCCACCGGCAGCCGTTGGATGACCGTGGGCTCGGGGGCTGGGATGCCCAGCACGCCCCGGCCGCCGTCATCCCGTGTGGTCGCATGGAGGGAAAGCACCTGCGACCCGCGCGCTACCGTGATGATCACCTCGCGGCCCGGCCGCTCGCTGATCAGCTTGACGAGATCGAAGAAACTCGTCACCGGCTGTCCATCCACGGCAAGGATGGTATCTCCGGCGGCGAGGCCGGCCTTCTCCGCTGGACTATTGGAGAGAACTCCTGATACCTGCGCCGGCAGCGGTGGCGCAAGCCCTGCGTAGCCGATCTCGTAGCGCGATTGGCTACGGGGGGTCAAGACGACTTCGCGGGTAACGCCATGGCGTTGGACCGTCAGGGTGAGGGTGCGGTTGGCCGCCGACAGAATAGTCTGGTGTAACTGCCGCCAGGTGGTAATGGCGTGCCCATCCACGGCAAGCACCTCGTCGCCGGCGCTCAGGCCGGCGGCGGCCGCTGGCGAATCCTTATCGACCCAGGCAATCACCGGAGGCTGACTGTGCCACGCCGGGACAGGCACGCCTACCATGAAAGAAGCGGCCAAGAATGCGATCGCCCCCAGCACGTTGGCAGCCGGGCCAGCCACCAGGATGACGGCGCGGCGCCACCGGGGCAAAAGCACGCTGGGGCGTCGCTCCACCCCGACCACGTCCGATTCGTCGGGGCCGAGACCCTCGACGCGCACGTATCCCCCCAGGGGGATCAGCGACACACGAAAGTCGGTGCCGTGGCGGCGTACGCCGAACAGACGCTTGCCAAAGCCGAACGAAAAGACGCTCACCGGCGCCCCTACCGCCCGTGCGGCCAGGAAGTGGCCGCCCTCGTGGAGCAGGATCAGGACCCCCAGTACGAAGATCAAGGCGAGAATGTTGACCAGCATCCGACTCCTCAGAGCTTGTGGTGAGACCGCAACCTTTTTGTTGCTGCCCGGGCCCGTGTGCACCGTCCCCGCGTCAGCGCAGTGCTTCCCTCGCCTTTATCCACCCCCCGCCTCGCCCCTTTGGCCAGCCTTTTATCGAGCCTGGCCGTGCTGCGCCGGCCCGCACCAGACGCCGTCAGCAACGGTGCGATGCGGCCACGTATTTCGCCACTTCTCTAGCCCAGGCGCGCCCACGCGCATCGGCCTCGAGCACGTCGGCCAGGGTGCCGAGGGAGCCCGGGTCGCGGGCTTCCCGCTCGAGAGTCTCGGCGATCACCCGCTCAATGCCAGGGAATGGTAGCTCACCACCCAAGAACGCCGCCACCGCCACCTCGTTGGCCGCGTTGAGAACGGCCGGCGCAGTGCCCCCCTGGCGGAGCGCGGCCCGGGCCATGGCGAGACAGGGGAAGCGTTGTTCGTCCGCTGCTTCGAAGTGCAGAGCGCCGACGGCGGCCAAATCGAGGGTCCCGAACGGCGAGGGCAAGCGATCCGGGTAGGCCAAGGCGTAGAGAATCGGGAACCGCATGTCGTTCACCGACAGCTGCGCGATGAGTGTACCGTCCACGTACTCCACCAGGGAGTGGACGCGACTTTCTGGGTGGATGAGCACGTCGATGTTCTCTTCGGGCACCCTGAAGAGATGGTGCGCTTCGATGATCTCCAGCCCTTTGTTCATCATGGTCGCTGAGTCGATGCTGATCTTGGCACCCATATTCCAGGTGGGGTGGGCCAGGGCTTGCTCGACCGTCACTTCGGCCAAGCGTTCCCGTGGCCAGGTGCGCAGCGGCCCGCCGGAGGCGGTGAGGATGAGGCGCCTGAGGCGATCAGTCGGGCCAACCCGCAGCGCTTGGTGCAAGGCGTTGTGCTCCGAGTCGATGGGCAGGATCGAGGCACCGCGAGTCGCCGCGCAGGCCATGATCAGCTCACCGGCCATGACCAGGGTTTCTTTGTTGGCCAGGAGCACCTCCCGGCCAAGCTGGAGGGCGTGCCAGGTGGGAGAAAGCCCGATGGCGCCGACGAAGGCAGCGACCACGCAGGTGGCCCCAGCTGCCGTAGCCACGGCGATCCGCCCCTCCTCGCCGGCTAACACGGTGGTGTTCGGCAGCTCCCGGGCGAGGTCCAGGGCATCGTCTTGCCGGGCCACGGCCACCAAGGCGGGGCGGTGTTGCAGCGCTTGCTGGCGCAGCAACTCCACGTTCCGCCCCGCCGCCAAGGCGACGACCCGGAAGCGGTCGGGAAAGCGGGCAACCACGTCCAGGGTGGCGCGCCCAATGGACCCGGTCGATCCCAGAACTGCAAGCTGTTTCACGCGCCGAACCCTAGGGCGAGCAAGAGGGCCAGGGTGAAGGGGGCGGCGAAGTAGAGGGAATCGGTGCGGTCGAGGAACCCGCCATGCCCGGGGATGAGGGCCGACGAGTCCTTAACACCGGCCTCCCGTTTCAGGATGGACTCCACCAGGTCGCCCAAAGGCGCCAGCACGCTCAGCATGCAGGCGACACCCAAGCCGGCTACCGTCGGCAACTCGGGGAAAAATAAAGTTCGGCACACCCACACCCCGAAGAAGGTGGCGGCGGTGCCACCCGCCACCCCTTCCCAGGACTTCTTGGGGCTGACCCGCGGCGCCAGGCGGTGGCGCCCAAAGCGGGTGCCCACGTAGTAGGCCCCCGAGTCCCCCGCCCAGATGGTCAGGCAGTGTAGCAGCACGACCTTCCACCCCAATGCGTCGGGGAAGGCGACCCGTAGATAGCCCATGGTGCCGCCGGTGATGGCCAAGTAGACGGCCACAAAAACTGTCCCGGTGGTGGCTGCCGCAGCCCCCGCGATGGGGTGCCGGGAGAGGAGCACGACGAGGGGCAGAGTGAGGACCAGGCTCGCCAGAAGAGGCCCCGCCGCGGGCAATCCCAGGCGCCAGAAAACCGGCAGCGCCAAGGCAATCCCAAGAAGGACCGCGATGGGCAGCGTGAGGCGGCTGGTCAGCCGCAGCAGCAGGAGCAACTCCCAGGCCGCCAGCAAGGTCACCACCCAAATCGCTCCCAGGTACACCCAGGGCGGCAGCCAGACAATGCCGGCCAGCACCAGGGGCAGGAGAGCCAACGCCGTCGCCTCGCGCTGGCCCATTACCCCTCCTCGGCTTCGTCCTCGGCGTTGACAGGGCCCGGCTCGACCACGCCGCCGAATCGACGCTCGCGGCGAACGTAGTCCGCCACCGCACGCACCAAGTGGAGGGCGGTGAAATCGGGCCACAGCACCGGCGTGATGTAGAGCTCGGTGTAGGCGATCTGCCAGAGCAGGAAATTGGACACTCGCAGCTCACCGGAGGTTCGGATAAGCAGGTCCGGATCGGGACAGCCGGCCGTCTCCAGGTGGGCGTTAATCCATGACTCGTCGATGGACTGGGGATCGAGAGCATGGGAGCTGGCGAGCTGGGCGACCCGCCGGCACAGATCCACCAGTTCAGCCCGACCCGAGTAGTTGAGGGCGATCTGGAACAGTAGGCCGGTGTTGCGGCGGGTGGCGTCCACCGCCCTTGCCAGACCCTCCTGGATGTCGGCCTCCAGCTCGTGCACGCGCCCGATGGGCCGAAACCGGATGTTGTTCTCAGTCAGCGCCGTCAGTTCCTTCTGCAGGTACTCCTTAAGCAGCGCCATGAGCGCGCGGATTTCCCAGCGGGGGCGCTTCCAGTTCTCCGTGGAAAAAGCGTACAACGTCAAAGCCTCGAGCTCGAGGCGAGCGGCCCCTTCCACTGCTTCGCGCACGGCGTGAATGCCGGCGCGATGTCCATCCACCCGAGGTAACCCCCGCTGCTGCGCCCACCGCCCGTTGCCGTCCATGATGATGGCCACGTGTCGGGGGAGGGCAGAGGGATCGACGTGCGTGAGAAAGTCGCGCTCCGGGGTGCCGGGAAGGGCGAGTCGATCCAGGTCCCTCATGGGCCGGGGCAGTCTAGCACGCTTGCTTACGACGCCGGCGCGGTGGCACTGGGGGTGGGGGGGCGGGAGCCAGTGCCGCTGGGGCCACGGCGATAGACCACTCGCTCCAGGGTCAACCCATGGGCGGGGGCCGTAGGGGCCGGCGGGCGCGCGCCGGTTGCCGCGAGGAGGAGCTCCACCCAGTGGACGGGCTGCGCCCCGCGGCCCACCTCCAAGAGTGCCCCGGCCAGCCGACGCGCCATTCCCCGCAAGAAGCCGTCCGCTGCCAGAACCAGATCAAGACGGCGCCCGCGGGCACGGAGCCGAATCTCGTGCAGCGTCCTGGTGGTTCCCCGCCGGCCGGTACCGGCGTGGCCGGTGCGGGCAAAGGCGGCGAAATCATGGGTACCGGCGAGAATTTGCGCCGCCGCCCGCATGGCGGGTAGCTTCAGCGGGCCGGGCAGCAGCACCCGCCGCTGCGCCTCCCACGGCGCCAGGGGGATCCCCCAGGCGACGCGATAGCGATAGATCTTCACAGTGGCGCTGCGCCGAGCGTGGAAGTCAGCGGGCACACGCCGCACCCCGAGGACGCGCACGTCGTCGGGAAGCAGGGTGTTGAGGGCCGCCACGAGGCCGCGGGGCGGGAGCGCCCGCGGCGGATCGAAGTGGGCTACCTGCCCGGCGGCGTGCACACCCGCGTCGGTTCGGCCGGCGCCGATCACCGTGACGGGTTGGCCGTAAAGCTTTGCCAGCGCCAGCTCCAGTTCGCCCTGCACGGTGCGCTGGCGCAGCTGCCGCTGCCAGCCGGCAAACCCCTGACCCAAATAGGCAAGGCGGATGGCGACGCGCAAGGAGTTTGACACACGGTGATTATCGTTGTTCCTCCGCCAAGCCTGACGGGGGGTCTGCACCTGGCCAACGCTGGTTGGTTGTGGAGGTCGGGTGAAGCCCGTAGAATGCCCCCAGCAGGCAGGTGAAAGGGACGGTCATGAAGACCCTTCGCGATCTCTTCGAGCATGTCGTCGCCCACAACCCACCACGGAAGGTGCTGCTGCGCATCCGCCAGGGCAAGGGTTGGCGTGAGTACACGGTCAAGGAATTCGAAAAGGCGACGCGGGAGTTGGCCGGCAAGCTGTACCGGGCCGGGGTGCGACACGGCGATCGGGTGGCGCTGTTTTGCGAGAACCGGCCCGAGTGGCACATCATCGACTTCGCTTGCCACCTGCGCGGCGCCGTCTCGGTGCCGTTGTACGCCACCCTGCCGGCCCACCAGGTGCGCTACATCCTGGCCGACTCTGGCGCCAGCATCCTCTTCGTGTCGGGTGGCCAGCGCGCGGCGGCCGCTCTCGAGGCCGTCAGCGGGTTGAGTGGCGTGCGCGTGATCGGCATCGACAAAGGCCTTGCCGACGGCCTGGAGTGTATGGCCGATCTCCCCGGCCCGGGCAGACACGAACCGCCACCCGTGGAGCTGAGCGAAGATGACCTGGCGAGCCTCATCTATACTTCGGGCACCACTGGCGACCCCAAAGGGGTGATGCTGACCCATCGCAACTTCATCAACCAGGTCACCACCATGGCGCCCTTGTATCCGATCACTGGGCAAGACGTCAGCATGTCCTTCCTGCCCCTGTCGCACGTGTACGAGCGCACCGTGGATTACGTTTTCTTCCACGCTGGTACGCAGATCAACTACGTGGAGTCCATCGAGCGGGTGCCCGCCCAGCTCACCGAGATCCGTCCGACGGTGATGGTCTCGGTCCCTCGCCTGTACGAGCGCTCCTACATCAAGATCATCGCCAAGATCCAGCAGGAGGGGGGGGCCAAGAAGCGGCTCTTCGAGTGGGCAATGAGGGTGGGCCGACAGGTCAAGGAGGCGGAGTGGCGAGGTCAGCGGGCCGGCGCCTTCGCCCGCGGCCAGTACGCGGTGGCCAAGGCCCGCATCTTTTCGAAGATTTTGGAGCGACTGGGCGGGCGGCTCAAGTTCACTATTTCTGGCGGTGCACCCCTCGCCCGGGAGGTGGCAGAGTTCTTCGACATCGTCGGGCTGCCGATTCTGCAAGGATACGGTTTGACCGAATCCTCGCCGGTGATCGCCGCCAACCGCTTGGATGCCAACCGTATCGGGTCGGTGGGCCAGGTGATGCCGGGGTACGAGGTGCGCATCGCCCCCGATGGCGAGATCCTGGCTCGGGGTGCCAACATCATGAAGGGGTACTGGGGCAAGCCGGAGCTGACTGCGGAAGTGATTGATAAAGATGGTTTTTTGCACACCGGCGACGTGGGCTATTTGGACGCCGACGGCTATCTGTTCATCACCGATCGCAAGAAGGATCTGATCGTTACCTCCGGCGGCAAGAACATCGCTCCCCAACCTATCGAGGGGCGCTTGGGGGCCACACCGTACATAGCCCAGGCGGTGGTTATTGGCGACAAGTACCCGTATCTCGTGGCGCTGATCGTCCCGAATTTCGAGAACCTGGAAGCCTACTTCGCCGAGCGAGGCATCAAAGGGCTTGCCCGGGACGAGATGGCCAGTCATCCCGAGACCGAGAAGGTGATCGCCGACGCGGTGCGGTCCATCAACGACGAACTCGCCATGCACGAGCGCGTCCGGCGTTTCACTATTCTTTCGCGCGAGTTCTCAATCGAAGAGGGCGAGTTGACGCCCACCATGAAGGTGCGGCGTCGCGTCGTCGGCGAGCGCTACCGCGACAAGATCGAGCAGATGTACCTGAAGACCCAGCGCGCGTCGGGCTACGCCCTGGACGAGTGAGGCGACGACGACGAGGAGTTTGGCGTTCCATGGAGAATGGCGGCGAGGGCGTGGGGGTCAGCCAGCGACGCCAGGAGGGTGTCGGGTTTCAAGGCGGCCAGCACTGCGCGGGGCGTTCCTCCGGTGGCCACGGCCACGGCGCGGGCCCCCCCGGCGCGAGCGCAGGCAATGTCCGCCTCCGTATCGCCGACCACCACCGTCTGTGCGGCCGAAAAATGGATGCCGGTGGCCTCCAAGGCCCGCTGGCGGGCGATGGGCACCAGCAAGTTGCGATCCTCCGCGTCGCAGCCGAAGGCTCCACAGCGGAAAAAGCCCTCCAGGCCGGCCGCCCGCAGCTTGAGCGCTGCACCGCCGGCGACGTTGCCGGTGAGCAGCCCCACGGTGGTCTGCGGTTGCGCGACGAGGGCTGCAAGCAGGTTCCGCACCCCGGGCAGCACGCGAACGCTGCCGGGGGTGAGCGCCTCTTCCAGGTAGACGAGGTATCTGGCCAGGGCCTGTTGGCGATACTCCTCGATGGCGCTGGGCGCCACGCCGCTGGCGGAAAGAAGCTCACGAATGATCTGCGGGTCGGTTTTGCCAGCAAAGGCGTAGCCGGCGGCGTGCGGACGAACGCCATAGGTTTCCGCCAGCGCCCGCAGCAGTGCGCCGCCGGCGCGTCCCCCGGTGGAAACCAGCGTACCGTCGATGTCGAAAAGCACGAGTCGCGGCGCGAACGGCGGCACAAAATGAAAGTTTAGCAGCGCGGCAGGTAGCATGGTCCGCCGCCAGGGGCAGGGGAAGGGCCCCCCTCGCCCCCTCAATTTGACACGCTGCCGGCACTTTCGTAGCATCAACGGCGGTCGGAGGCGACGCGGCAAGAAGTGCTCACGGGGTTTAATACCGATATCGATTTTGACGGCGTGACCTACCACGTACAGACCGAGGACCGTCGGGGCGCCAACCCCCTCATCGAGTCGCTGGTATACGTCAAGGGTGAGATTTTGGCGGCCCGTCGTACGGCCTACCGCGACCTCCTCCAGGCTGGGGCGGAAAGCCAGGCCGTGCAAGCGCTTATGGAGCGCCAGCACTTCGCCATCGTCGAGGCCATCCGGAGGGGGCGCATTCACCTGCTGACCGAGCCGGCCACCAGCGATGAGAGCGACACCACCGTCAGTCGCACCCAGCGTCCGAACCTCTCCCAAACGACTTCGCCGCCGGCGGCCGTGGAAGGGACGCCGCGCAAGACCCTGGACGAGGTCATCGCCGAGTGGCTTGCGGAACAGGAGCGGGTCGACGGCATCCGTCTGGAGGTCGAGGGGGGAGACCGCCTGCGCTTCGGCGGGACGTTCCCACTGAAGGTGACCGTCCGTTCCGCCCCCGGCGGCAGCCCAGTGGCCGGCGCGCGGGTGCTGGTGCGTCTCTTGTCGACGGCGGGTAAACCCGTGGAGTTGGCCGGCGGCGAAAGTGACGCGAACGGGCGACTGGAGACGTCCGTCGCAATCCCCCCTCTGGAGCGGGGGACCGGGCTGGTGGTGGTGTCGGCGCAACACGGGAGCGGCGCGGACGAAGCTAAATTTCTGGTTCAGCGTTAGAACGTCATGCTGCGCTCACCCGTACATCGCCACGGCGTCGGCCGCCGACGCCCCTGCACCGACGGCGAGGAGGTGTGGGCGAACGGGGTGCTACGGTTCGACCCGGCCGCGCAAGAACGCCTCCAGTCCAACCCGGGCGATCTGGGGATTTTCCCGCAGCCGGCGCACCGAGTACGGGTACCAGTGGGAGCCGAACGGCACGTATACGCGCAACCGGTGCCCGGCCGAGGTGATGATGCGGCGTAGCTGCGGGTCGACCCCCAAGAGCATCTGGAACTCGTAGCGGTCGGGGGACAGCCCCAGGCGGTGCACCAGGGCCAACGATTGGCACACCAGCCACTCGTCGTGGGTGGCGATGCCGACGTAGCTGCCACCGGTCAGGAGGACCTCGAGGACGTTCAGGAAGTTGTCCCGAATGATGTCGCGCTCGGTATAGGCGATTTCCCTGGGTTCGAGATAGATGCCTTTGCAGAGTCGGATGTTGGTGCCCGGAGCGGCCAGCGCCACCGCATCAGCGAGGGTGCGGCGCAGCCGGGACTGCAGCACCACCCCGGTGCCCTGCGGGAATTGCTTGATGAGCGAGTGGTAGATCCGCAGCGTGGCGTCAGTGGTGGGCGAGTCTTCCATATCGATGCGCACGAAAACGCCCCGCGGATAAGCCTTCTCGAGGATGGCGGCAATGCACTCCCGGCAAAACCCTTCGTCGATGGTGAGGCCCATCTGGGTCGGCTTCAGCGAAACGTTGGCGTCGAGGGAGTGCTCCTGGATGGCATCGAGCACGGACAGGTACTCTCTGACCGCAGCGCGGGCCAGCTCGCGGCTGGTGACGCTCTCGCCGAGCACGTCGATGGTGGCGCAGCACCCCTGAGCGGCGAGCTTCTTGACCGTGGCGACGGCGTCAGCCAACGTGTCGCCCGCCACGTAACGACGGGCGAAGAAGCGAACCAGTGGTCGAGGAGTGATGGGGAGCGTGAGGCGGACCGCACTGTTGAAGAAACTCAAGGAATCCTCCCAGGGCGAGGCGTTCGTGCCACGGTGAGGAGCGAGACCGCCGAGGCGCCGGCGGCGTGGAGTGCCCGGGTGCAGGCGCGGGCGGTCGCGCCGGTGGTGAGGACATCGTCCACCAGCAACACGTGCCCCCGAACCGCGCGGCGGGCGGCAAAGGTTCCTTTGGGCAAGGCCAACCTCTCGGCGCGCCTGCGCCCCGCCTGGGTTCCTCGGCGACAGCGCCGCAGCGCCGCGATACGGCGGGTAGATAGCAGCGGCGCGAGGTGGCGGGCGAGCAGGTCGGCATGGTCGAAGCCCCGGCGCAGTCGCCTGGTCCACCACGTCGGCACCGGTACCACCGCAGCGGGCGAGGGCCAGGGAAGCTGCTCGAGGCGCCGCTGCAGCAGTTCAGCCAGCGGCGCCGCCAGCTCATCTCGGCGCCCGTTTTTGAACAGCAGGATGAGCTCCCGCAGGGGGCCTTCGTACCAGCCAACGCTGGCCGCTGCCTGCCAGGGTGGTGGCTCCTGCCGGCACAACAGGCACTGGTCGCCATCGCCCGCCGCATCCCCGCAGCGCGGACATGCTCCTTCGCCCATTGGCAGGACGCTGTCCCAACACGTACCGCATACGCCGCCCCGGCTCGCCTTCACGGGTAATGGACGGCCGCAGAGGGCGCAGGAGGCGGGCAAGAAGACGCGGGCGAGGAGCTCGACGAGCGCCGCCATCGCTCGGAAATTGTAGCAAGCCAGTCACGCCGCCGGTGGGTCCGTGGGCGTTTCAGCGCTTATACTGTGCGCCGCGGGGAGGAACACCATGCGCACGATGGCGCTGGTTGTGACGGCGGTGGTGGTAGCTGGAATGGCCGGTTCGGCGGGGGCGCAGGTAGTGTGGTTGGGCGCTGCTGGGGGCGCCAGCTGGACCTGGGAGAGGGACCGGTCAGCCCTGGTGCGGGGTGAGGACCCCGCGGTGAGCCTATTTATCGGTATTCCCCTCGATCGCGACGCCCTACTGCGCCTGCGCGGCGCGGAGCTATCCCACGCTGACAGTAACGGGGCGACGATGCGTACCTTCGGCCTGGGCGTGGACTACTTCTTTCCCGGTGTGGTGGGGGAGGCGCTGGTTTCCGCCGGAGTGGGCAGCTACCGCCTCCACGTGCCAGGAGCTGGGGCAGCCGAATCTGCCGATGGCAGCTGGGAACTTGGATGGTATCTCGGTATCGGTGAGTGGTTCAGCATCTCTCGGCGGACCCGGCTGAGCGTCGAAGTGACGTGGGAGCGCACCCGGCACGCTGGCACCCCAACGATGGTGGCCGCCATGATCGGCCTCGCCGTCTCTCTTTAAGTTCGGTGCCGCACGTCATCTTGCGCGGGGCCGTGGCGCTGGAACGCGCCTGGCGGGGGTTGCCACGGGGCCCGTGGCGATGGGGTCGAGCGGTGGCGCGGGTGGAAGGGTGCTACCTGGCCGGCGAGCGCCACGCGCTGCTGGTCGCCGGTGTGGTCGTGGAGCTGGGGCGACCCTTGCACCCGGTGGTCCTCATCACCCCTCGGGGCTCGGCCACCGCCGTGCACCTGTGGCCGGTGGTGCGGGTGGAACGGACGGAGGCGGTGCTGCGCTTTTTGGTTCAGGTGGCGATGGAGCTGCGTTCCTTCGGGGCGGAGGAGGTTGAAACTACGAACCTGGCCTCGTTGCTCCCGCACTAGCCGGTGGTTCGCGACGCTACGGCCCGTCGCTCTCCACCTGGCGCCGCTGTTCTTCCAGGGAGCGCTGCAAGTTGTCCAGCTGGTCCTGGATGCCAGCCGCCGGTCCTCCCGGAAGCGGCGCCCGGCTGGCCAGCGCTTGGCGGGCCTCGGCGAGCAACCGCCGCGCCTCCCCTCGCCTGGGATCGTCAAGGGCGCCGGTGGCGTTGAGCAGGGCATTGGCCGCGCTGCGCAGGCGAACTGCGGCGCGGTACGGCCCGCTTCCCGGCGAGGTCGCCTTGGCCCACCCGGCTGCGGTGGCGGTGGCGGCCTCCAGTTCGGCCACCGGCAGAGCGCTGGTGCCTGCCAGCTCCTCCAGGCGGTTGGCGAGGCGAGAGGCAGCGGCGGCGTCGAAGGGGATCGGCGCGACCTGCTCTTGCAGCGACGGGATGGGGTGCGTGGCCCTTGCCATGGTCCTCTTGGCGCTGCGGGCTTGCAACGACAACACCACTAGCATGGCGATGAGCAGCGCCACCAGGCCGAAGACCCATCTCATACCTTTAGTGTACTCGAGCGGCCGGAGGGCATGGGATCGTTCCGGTCCGTTTGGCCCGGGTTGTGTCCCCTCTCGAGGACATGGGAGGCCAGAGGCCATGGCGCGGACCGGCTGTACTATGGCACGGAGCATGCTTCTCGCTCGCGCGGGAGGTGGCGCTATGACAAGGATTTTGGGAGCATCGGTGGTGGTCTTGGCGCTAGCTGCCGGCGCCCCGGCCCGGGAGCTGACCTCGGCGTACGCCGTCACCGCGGCCGCCAATACGCCGGGCAGGCTGGGCACCGACTGGCACACCGATCTGACCCTGTACAACCCCCAGCAGCACGCCGTTCCGGTGGTTGTCCATTTTCTCCCGTCGGGTCAGAACAACAGCGGGCAGGTGCCCACGGTGACTTTCGAGGTGCGGCCGTGGGAGACTCTCAACCTTTGGGACGTACTGGGGCCGAAGGGCTTCAACGCGCGGGGCAAGACCGGCGCCTTGCTGGTCTACGCCGATGAGAACCGCATTACCTGCACCGGCACGGCGTGCCACTTCGCCGTGTTCTCCCGCACCTACACGCTGGATCCCAAGGGCGGACGCGGGGAGTTTGGGCAGGCGTTCCCGGGTGTGCCCGCGCACCTTGGTTTGGACCGGTCGGTGATCGCCTACTTGCCGCAACTCACCAACAACGCTGATTTTCGCACCAATCTGGGGGTCGCGTCGTGGACACCGGCGTGGGTGAAGGTGCGCGTGGAGCTGCAAAACTCTGCGGGCTCGGTGATCCAATCCAAGGACCACCTGGTGCCGCCCTTCGGGCACATTCAGTGGTCGTTGGACCGCGCCGTGGTGGGTGGCACCGCGGCGGTGTTCATCGTCGATGGTCCCGCTGACGCCATGGTGTACCCCTACGCTTCGGTGATCAACAACGTTTACGGCGATCCGGTGACTGTGGAGGCGCACTACACCAGCGTTGGACTGAGCGCGCAAAGCGCCAGTGCCGCCCGTGCCGCGACGGGGCGGCCGCTTCCCCTCGCCGACCCGGTGGTCGGCTTCGACGTGAGCGAGTTTCGTCGCGCCACAGGTCGTGAGTGAGCCATTTTGGCCGGTGGCGCAGGCGGCGCCGCGGTGAGCGTGGAAGGCCGCGGCGCCGCGTCTTGGATACAATGTACGAGTGATTGCCGGAGATTGTGCGATGTCCTCTCAGGACATCCTGGTTGTGGCGGATGATCCCGCGCGGCGCAACGCCTTGGCGGAACGCGTTCGCCGCCTCTTTCCGCTGGCCGGCCTCACCGCGCTGGGGGGTGATGAGGCGGCCTCCTCCGAGCTTGGTGGGACTGGCGGAAGGGTGCTTCTCCTCGACTACCCCGGCGAGGTGAACCGGGTGCGCGAACTGCTGGCCCTGCTGCCGCCCCGTGGGCGGCCGGCGCGGCCGTACGTCTTGGTGAATTGCCGAGACGGGGAGGCCGCGACGCTCGACGAGCTGCTGGCCGAAGGTGCCGACGATTTCGTGGTCGATGGCTGCTCCGATGCTGAGTTTGCCTGCCGCCTGCGCGCCGGCAGGGCGCGGGTGCACGCCATCCAAGGCGCGGTGGCGCGGGCTGAGCAGCTGGCAGAGCTGTCTTCTCGTCAGACCGATTTCCTCTCCGTGGTCTCCCACGAGATCCGCACCCCCTTGGCTGCCATCCTTTCCGCCGCCAACATTTTGGTGCGGTACGGCAAGCAGCGCCCGGAGTCGGTGGAGCGGTTCGGCCGGGTCATTCAGGAGGAGGGGCGCCGACTCACGCGGCTGATCAACAACCTACTGGATTTGACGAAGATCGAGGCCGGCCAGGTGGAGTGGGAGATCTCCCGGTTTCCGGTGGCTGAACTGGCCACCCAGGCACAGGATGCCTTTGCCGCGCTGGTGGGCGAGCGCGCAGTGAATCTGGCGGTGACCGTCGACCAAGGGGTGGGGGAAATCGTCGCCGATCGCGACAAGCTCATGCAGGTGCTCGTCAACCTCATCTCCAACGCCATCAAGCATTCACCCGAGGGCGGCACGGTCTACGTACGAGCGCGCCAGGCGGGGCCGGAAAAGATTCGGCTGGAGATCGAGGACGAGGGCCCTGGCATTCCGGCCGGCGCCGAGGAGAGGATCTTTGAGCGCTTCCAGCAGTTGGATGTGGAGGATCGCAACCGGGGCACGGGCTTGGGGCTGACCATTTCCCGCCAGATCGTGGCGCGGCATGGGGGGCATATTTGGGTGGAACCGGGGCGTCGGCGTGGCGCCCTCTTCCACGTTGAGTTGCCGGTGGAAGGCCTTACGCGGAGCGGGCATGGTCCAGTTCGATAACCAGTACAAGCAGGTCAAGCTCAAGATCGTCTACTACGGCCCCGCCCTGGGCGGCAAGACGACCAGCCTGCAGTACATCCACCGCGTTACCGATCCGCAGCGACGCACTAAGCTTTACGCCCTCAACACCGCCTCAGATCGCACCTTGTTCTTTGATCTCCTGGGTATCGATCTCGGCCGCATCCGCGGCTACCGGCTGATGCTGCAGCTGTACACGGTGCCTGGCCAGGTGCAGTACAACGCCACCCGCCGCGCCGTCCTTGCCGGCGCGGACGCCGTAGTGTTCGTGGCGGATTCGCAGCGCAGTCAGGACGCAGCCAACCGCGAGAGCTTTGCCAATTTGTTCGAGAACCTAGCCGCCAACAACCTCGATCCCGCGACACTGCCACTTGTGCTGCAGTATAACAAGCGCGACCTGCCGGACGTGCTCGCCAGAGCCGAATTGGAGGCAGCACTCAATCGACGCGGCTTGCCGGCCTTCGATACCATTGCTACCACAGGTGAAGGGGTTGTCGAGGCTTTTGCGGCAATTACCGAGGCCACGGTGCGCAGCGTTGCCGAGCGGCTGGGTGTGGCCAGCCAACCCGAGGCGGTGCGGCGGTTAATCGAAAACGTGCGCCTCGCCATGGACCCCCTGCTGCCCAAGCGGCGGCCCGAGTCGGTGGAGGCTCCGACCGTCCTGCGTCCCGCCGCCGCTGGGGCCCAGTTGGGGGGCGACGAGCTGGTCGCCGAGGCGGTGCGGGCCAATGTGGCCATGACCGATCTAAACGCGCAGCTGGATCGGCTCAGCCAAGAGCTGGCACGGCGCGTCTCGCAGCTGCGGGCGGTGGCGGAGTTCACCCGGGCGGTTACCTTGACCACCGCCCCGGAGGATGTGGCCCGCGGCTTTCTGGAGCGTCTGTTGGTGGAGCTGGCCGCGCCGTGCGGCTCGCTGGTGATGTTGGGGCCGGGGGGAGAGCTTTTGGAAGTGCAGCGCCGCGGGTTGGCGGAGGATCCCTTCCTGCGCGTCACGGAGGGGGATTCGCCGGTGGCGCAGGTGCGAAAAACCCGACGGCCTTACGCGGTCCATCTCGCCGACTTGGATCCGGCACAAATCATGGCATCACCTTGGCTTGAGGAGATGGCCGGGATCGAGCTGCAGAGCGGCCTGATGGTCCCGCTGGTGGCCCACGACCAGCTCTTGGGCTTGGCCACGGCCTACGCGGGGGCGGGGCGGGCGCCGTTCACCGAGGAGGAGATCGAGCTGGCGGGCGTGTTCGCCGGGGTAGCTGGCACCGCCCTGGATGGGGCGCGTTCTTGGCGCCAGCTGGAGGATTTGAATCGATCCCTCGAGCAGCGGGTCCAGGCGCGCACCCGAGAGCTGGCGCAGGCGTTGGAGCGGCAGCGCGCCCTCGCAGACGAGCTGGAGGTGCGCAACGCCCAACTGGAAGAGGCCAACCGCCAGCTGGCAGACCTCGAGAGGCTCAAGAGCGATCTGCTACATCGCGTTGCCCACGAACTCAATACCCCCGTCACCTCCATTCAGACGGCCGCCCGCATTCTCTCGAAGTACAGCGAACTGCCCCCTGAGAAGGCGGCCCGGTTCGTGGGGATCATCCAGCAGGATACGGAGCGCCTCAGCGGTCTTATCGCCTCCGCGTTGGAAGCGGCCGTGTTAGGGGCGGCTGCCCGGGTGGCGGCTGCCGAAACGGTCGGCATTGCCGAACTGTTTAAGAAGGTGTTGACGCCGTTTCGGGGCGAACTCAGCGAGCGGAACATCAATCTGCAGGTGAAGCTGGCCTCTGGATTGGCCGAGCTGCGCGGCGACGTCGCCCAGCTGGAGGCGGCCTTGCGGGCCGTGCTGAAGAACGCCATCGAGTTCAACCGAGCCGGTGGTTCGATCACCGTCACGGTGCGACCGGTGCGGCGTGGCGCAGGCAACTTCGTCGAGATCCGGGTGGAGGATTCAGGCGTCGGGATTCCCGCAGCCGACCTTCCCCATGTTTGCGAGGCGTTTTGGCAAGGGGGCAACGTGCTCACCGACAAACCCCGCGGCCTCGGGCTCGGGCTCGCGGTGGCTCGCCGGGTGGCCCGCAACCACGGCGGTGATCTGGAAATCACGTCGGTGGAGGGTTCTGGCACCGCGGTGAGTCTGTTGTTTGCCGCCGAAGGCGGTGCAGCGGCGTGAGTGCTCACCTGGTGAAGCCAAACTCCGAGTGGCGCGGCGCGTTGATCCTGGTCGCCGATGACGAGCCTAACATCCGGGAAACGATCTCGTTTATCCTGGAAATGGAAGGGTTTCGGGTGGAGTGCGCCGAGCATGGCGAAGAGGCGTGGGAGAAAATCCTCGCCCTGCGACCGCAGGTGGCACTGCTGGACGCCATGATGCCGCGCCTGGACGGTTTCTCCATTTGCCGCCGCGTACGCGCCGAGCCAGCTACCGCGGGGGTGCGTATCGTTATGGTCACGGCGCTGGGACAGCTCGCCGATCGCGAGCGCGCGCTGGCTGCGGGAGCGGATCGCTACGTGGCCAAGCCCTTCGATGAAGAGGAGCTTTTGCAGGTCATTCGAGAGCTGCTCGATGCTTCGCCGCTGGCCTGACCGCTGCCGTGGGCGCGACGGCGCCTGCCAGACACGTGCCCCTGGTTAGGCCGAGGGAGGGGAAGGGGGTGGGAGGCAACCGGTGAGGCGCCACACCTGAGGATAGTTCCCGCCTCTGTGGGCGTCGCAGGCGGGGCTATCCTGCCGAGGTGGAGGAAGCGATGGGAGACCTGTTGGTACTTACCTCGCTGCCCGGTCTCTCCCTGTACGACCAGTTGCGGCGCGCCGCCATGATGGCCGGCCGTTCGCTGGCGATCATCGACGCCACCGCCGCGGTGGCACGGGCATGGCCACCCGCCGTCTGGGTGGCTGGGGAGGCCGTGCATGGGGCCGCGGTTCTGCCGCGGGTCGGCAACTGGCGGCCCGACTCGACCCTGGCGGTGTTGGAGGCGCTGGAAGCGGCCGGCGTGCCGAGCCTCAACCCCGCGGCGGCGGTGCGCGTCGGCCGTGACCACTGGCGCTCAGTGCAGGTGCTGGCGGCGGCCGGCGTGCCGTGCCCGGAGACCATAGCGGGCTCGGAGCCGGAGAGCTTGCTGGCGGCCGCCGGTACACTGGGATACCCATGTGTGGTCAAGCAGCGGCGGTCGCGACAGGGTGTCGGGGTCATCAAGTGCGGCGACGAAGCGACGCTGGCTGCGGTCCTGGACTCCCTGTGGAGGGTGGGCGACGAGTTCATCGTGCAGCGCTTCTGCCCGCCCGGAGGGGTGAGTGTGCGGGTCTTGGTACTGGCGGGAGCCGTCCTAGGCGCCACTCGCCACACCGCCCCAGCCGGGGAGTTTCGAAGCAACGCAGCGCGAGGGGCCACGGTGGAGGCCTATGCGCTGCCCGAGTCGTTGGCGACGTTGGCCCGTGGCGCTGCCGCCGCGGTAGGCTTGCGTTTTTGCGGCGTGGATCTGCTCCCTGAGGGCGGAGGGTGGACGGTGTGCGAGGTCAACCCGACGCCGGGGTGGACGCACTTCGCACGCGCCACCGGAGTGGACGTGGCTTACCAGCTGGTTGGCGCTCTCCGGCGGCTGGGAGAGGGTGCGTGAACCCATTTCACATCGCCAGCCGGGTTCGCCTCAAGCGCGGTCGCGAGGCATCCCTCCAACGGCGGCACCCGTGGGTCTACCGGGGAGCGCTGGCCGAGCCAATCCCCAGTGCGGGCGCCGTGGAGGTGTGCACCTGGCAGGGCGCCCGTTTGGGCGTGGCGCTGCCGGGGGAGCCGGGGAGCTCCTTGGCGCTGCGCATGGTGGCCTGGGGTGAGGAGCCGTGGTCCCCCGACACTCTGCGTGCCCGGCTTCGGCGTGCCGCTCAGCGGCGGGCGGTGCTCGGCCTCGACAGCGATGCGTACCGCGTGGTCCACGCCGAGGGAGATGGGCTGCCCGGGCTGGTGATCGATCGCTACGGTAGCTGGGTGGTGATCGAACCGTTCATGTCGGCGTGGGACGAGTACCTCGCTGAGGTCGCCTCGTTTATGCAGGGTGAATTCCCCCTTCAGGGGGTCCTGGTGCGGCGGGGGCGCCGCGTCGAGCCGCTGCTGGGTGATCTCCCGGGCGCTTTGGTGGTGGTGCGGGAGGGCGGCTGGCAGTTGCTGGCAGACCTCACCGCGGGACAGAAGACCGGGCTATTCCTGGATCAGCGAGACAATCGCCGGCTCATCGCTGCCCTGGCGAAGGCACGAGCGGTGCTCAACCTCTTCTCCTACAGCGGTGGCTTTGGGGTCGCGGCTCTCCTTGGCGGCGCCGCCCGCGTGGTCAACGTGGATAGTTCTGCGCAAGCCCTGACGTTGGCGCGTTTGACCTATGAAGCCAACGGCTTGCTGGCGGCCGACGACGACTTCATCTGTGGCGATGCGTTCGCGGTGGCCGGCGAGTTGCGCGCGGTGGGGGCCCGTTTCGATCTGGTGATTGTGGATCCGCCGGCCTTCGTGACCAACCGCGCCAACCTGGCTGCCGGCTTGCGCGGCTACCGGGAGATCAATCGGCGTGCCCTGCAACTGGCCGCGCCGCAGGCCCTACTGCTCACCTGCTCCTGCTCGGCGCGGGTGAGCGAGCAGCTGTTCGCTGAGGCGCTCCTCACCGCCGCCCTGGAAGCCGGGCGACACCTGGCCGTCCTGGAGCGCCGCGGCGCCGGCTGGGACCATCCGGTCTCCCTCTTCTGCCCCGAGTCTCGTCACCTCAAGGCGTGGCTGTGCTGCCTCGATTAGGGGGTGGCGCCGAGGGGTGGGAGATCGGCGCCCGCGCCCCCGGACGGGTCGGGGTGGTCTTGCAAATTTGCAAGGGATGGCGTATAAAGTCGGCGGCTGCTTTCGATGAGAAAGTGGGACCTGAGGTCCCACTTTTTTTTCGAAGGGGCTAACGGCGGCGGCCGGGGTAGAGCCGACCGGAAGGGGGTGCATGGCCCAACTGGCAGACGAGCTGCTCGCTCGGCTCCATCGTCTCGCCCGCAGCGAGGGGGTGGAACTGGTGGCGGTGGAAGTGGGGGGTACCGCTCGCCGGCCCCGGGTGTGTCTCGTGCTGGATCGCCAGGACGGTGGCGTAACCCTGCGCGACTGCGAGGCGGTGTCCCGCCAGGCGAGCCTGTTGTTTGACGAGGCCGATCCTTTCCCCGGCCCCTACACCCTCGAGGTGTCATCGCCGGGCATCGACCGCAAGCTCTACGGTCCCCACGACTACCAACGGTTCAGTGGTCGCGCCGTGCGATTGCGGCTGCGCGGGCAAGGGGGGAAGAGGCAAGGGGTGGAGGGATTCCTCTTGGGACTGGAGGGGGGGGTGGTGCACCTGCGCACTCCCGGCGGTGAAGAGATCGCCGTCGCCGAGGCGGAGATCTTTGAAGCGAGGTTGAATCCGCTCCTGGAGGAGCGGGTCAGTACGCAGGCGGCGCGGGCCAGCGGCCCTCGCCGGCGCGACCGCGGTACATCGAAGAGGGCATAGATGATGAGAGTGGAGTTAGGCAACCTTATCCGGCAGGTCTCCCACGAACGGGAGATTGAGCCCGAACGGCTGGTGGCCGCCCTGGAAGAAGCGATCTCCCAGGCCGCGCGCAAGCACTTCCGGGAGAGGGGCGTGCGTACCCGCATCGACCTCAGTAACGGCGAGTTGACGTGCTTTCGCGTGCGGCAGGTGGTGGCCACGGCGGAGGAGATCACCGACACCACCAGCGAGGTGACTCTGGAAGTGGCACGGACCACCCATCCCACCGCCCAGGTCGGCGATGAGATTGTTCTGGGCGAGCTGGACACCTCGCAACTGGGGCGCATCGCGGCGCAGGCGGCGCGACAGATGCTCTTCCAACGCGTTCGTGAAGCGGAGCGGGACAACATCTACAACGAGTTCATCGGCAAGGTAGGGGAGCTGGTCAACGGCATTGTCAAGCGGTTCGAACACGGCGGCATCGTGGTCGAGTTGGGTCGCACCGAGGGGATCGTGCCGCGCGCCCATCAAGTGCGCCACGAGCGTTACAGTCAGGGCGACCGCATCCGCGCGGTGATTGTCGATGTCACCAAGGACGCCAACCGCCCGCAGGTCATCCTCTCCCGCACCGCCCCCCAGCTCCTCATCAAGCTCCTAGAAATGGAGGTGCCGGAGATTTACGACGGCACCGTCGTCATCCGGGGGTGTGTGCGAGAGCCGGGGGAGCGCGCCAAGGTGGCGGTCTCGTCGCGCGATCGCGATGTGGACCCGGTGGGGGCCTGCGTCGGTATGAAGGGTTCCCGGGTACAGGCGATCATGCGCGAACTTAAAGGGGAAAAAGTTGACATTATTCCTTACTCACCGGATCTCGTGACCTTCGCTCAGAACGCTTTGGCGCCTGCCAAGATCAACCGTGTGGCGCTACGCGAAAACGTGGTTCGCACCCCCATTCTGGACACCGACGGCAGTCCAGCCATGGACGAGTCCGGACGGCCGCTCATGGTCACCCGCACTGAAACGGTGCTGGACGTCATCGTCTCCGACGAGCAGCTTTCTCTCGCCATCGGCAAGCGCGGCCAGAACGTTCGGCTCGCCTCACGTCTGCTCAACTGCCGGATCGAGATCAAGAGCGAGGAGGCGGTCAAGGACGAGGTCGCAGCTGCCCTCGCCGCGATGCTCAGGCAGGTGGAGGGAGTGACCGAAGACCTGGAACCGGAGGAGCACGCGGTAGAGTTGGACTACGACACCCACCTGCCCCTCGAAGAGGTGCCGGAGATAACCGAGCGGTTGCGCGAGCGGTTGCTGGAGCACGGCATTGCCCACGCCGGCGCGCTGGCCGCCGCCGACCCCGCCAAGCTGATGGAGATTCCGGGTATCGGACCTCACACCGCAGCCAAGCTGATTGAGGCCGCGGCGGCAGCCTTGGCCGCCCAGGCGAGCGAGGAGTAAGGCATGCCGCAGATGTTCCGTGTCGGCGATTTGGCCCAACAGATGGGCGTATCGGTGGACGAGTTGATCTTCAAGTTGCGCTCCATCGGCGTCGAAGTGGGCACCGCCAACGATACCCTCGATCTGCCCACCGTGCGGGCGATTATCACCGGGGAAACGCTGCAGCGCCGGCCACGGGAGGTCATCGTGCGCCGCGACGCGCCGGCCGTGGAGGAAACGCGCCAGCCCTCCACACCCGCCCTTGAGCGACTGCGGCGCAAGCGGCCTCTCCGCCGGGTGCCGGGGGAGGAGGTGCCGGATGAGGTACCCAACCTCGCGGCCATGACCTTGCCGGCCTCGGCTCCGAAACCCCGTGCTGCGACGGCCGCCACCCCCACGGGGTTGGAGGTAAGTCGCGAGGCGGGGGCGGTAGCGCCCCCGCCCAGCGAGCCACCGTCGGAAGTAGCGGCCGCTGCTGCTGAGCGGGTCGCCGCCGGGGTTGCTGTCGTCGATACGGGGATCGGGGAAGGCGCTGCCGTTGCCCCTCCCCCTGAGCCTGCCGCCGCCGCGCCAGTGGAGGTTGCTGTGGTGTCGGCGGAGGTTGACGAAGCAGCGGAGGGCGGGGTTCCCGCTGTACCACCCGTGGGCGGTGAAACCCAGGAACCGACCACGGCCGAGGAGCCATCGCCGGATGCGCAGCCCAGCATCGAGAAGGTCGAGGCGCCCAGCCCGAGCGCGCCTGAGACGCAAGCCAAAGCAAAACTTGCCAAGAAGAAACCTGCACGAACCCCGCTGGAGTCGCAGCTGCGCGAACTTTCCGATGACGAGGTGAGGCAGCGGGTGCTGGCCGCCAAACAGGCGGCCGCCCAGCCAGCTGTGCCGGCGCCTGTGGCCCGCCCGGGGCGGGGTAAGGCGTCGCGCAAGGCCAAATCTGCCGCCGATGCGGACGAGATCCGCGACCTGCTGGCCAAGTTCGAGGAGTCCCGGGTGCGCGTCGCCGACGCGGCGCCCGTCCAGGCGCGGCCCCTCGCGCCGGCCGGCCGGCAGCGACCGCAGCGGGCCCGACGACCGCGCGGTGAGGCGCCGGTTGCGGCGCGAACCATCACCCTGGAATTCCGCGACGGGAAGAAACCCGAGGGCCCCATCTACCTCTCGGAGGCGATCACCGTTCGGGAGCTGGCCGAGAAGCTTAACGTCCTGGTGAAAGATCTGATGGCGTACCTGATTTCCAAGAAGATCTTGGTCACCGCCAATCAGACGCTGCCGCAAGAGCTGGCGGAGGAGATCTGCGCCGAGGTCGGTGTCGAGGCGATGGGGGTGACGTTCGAGGAGGAGATCGACCTGGAGCAGGAAGAAACGGCCACCGCCGCTGGCCTCCAGGTCCCACGCCCCCCCGTGGTCACCGTCATGGGCCACGTGGATCACGGCAAAACCTCGCTGCTGGACGCCATCCGCTCCACCCGCGTGGCCGCTGGCGAAGCGGGGGGCATCACCCAACACGTGGGTGCGTCGCGGGTCGAGCACGCCGGCAAGGCCATCGTGTTCATCGATACCCCGGGTCACGAAGCGTTCACCCAGATGCGCGCCCGGGGTGCCCGAGTCACCGACATCGTGGTGCTGGTGGTAGCCGCGGACGATGGGGTGATGCCCCAAACCGTCGAAGCGATCAACCACGCAAGGGCTGGCCGCGTGCCAATCATCGTGGCCATTAACAAGATTGACAAACCCAACGCCAACGTGGAGCGGGTCAAAAAGGAGCTGGCGGGCCACGGAGTGTTGGTGGAGGGGTGGGGGGGGGACACGCCGGCGGTGGAGGTTTCGGCGCTCAAGCGTCAGGGTATCGGCGATCTCTTGGAAGTGATTTTGCTGGTCGCGGAAATGGCGGATCTTAAAGCCACCGTCGAGGGACCGGCGCGGGGGACGGTGCTGGAGGCGCGGCGAGATCGCGGGCGGGGTGTGGTGGCCACCGTGCTCGTCCAGCAAGGAACGCTTTCGTCTGGTGAGTACTTCTTCGCCGGCGCCACCCACGGGCGCGTGCGGGCGATGGTGGACACCAACCGCAAGCCGGTGCGCCAAGCCTTCCCCTCCGACGCGGTGGAGATCATGGGGTTCGAAGATCTGCCCGAGGCCGGCGATACCTTCCAGGTGGTGGAGTCGGAGGCGCGCGCCCGGGAAGTCGCCAGCTATCGCCAGGCGAAGCAGCGCGAGGAGCAGATGGCAACCTCCCGCAAGGTGAGCTTGGAAGGGCTGATGGACAAGATTCGCGCCGACGAGGTGAAGGCGTTGAACATCGTCCTCAAGGCGGACGTCCAAGGGTCGGTGGAGGTGTTGCGGGACACCCTCGCGCGCCTTTCCACCCCGGAGGTGGGCGTCAACGTACTGCACGCCTCGGCGGGTGCGGTCACCGTCAACGACGTCCTGTTGGCCTCGGCGTCCAACGCCGTGGTCATTGGGTTCAACGTGCGTCCCGAGCGCTCCGCCAAGGAACTTGCGGAACGGGAAAACGTAGATGTTCGCCTGTATTCCGTCATCTATCACCTCACCGAAGATATTCAAAAGGCGATGGCGGGCATGCTCGCCCCCACCTTCCGCGAGGAAGAGCTGGGACGCGCGGAGGTTCGCCAGGTGTTCCACGTGAGCCGGGTGGGCACGGTCGCTGGGTGCATGGTGGTGGAAGGTGTGATTCCCCGCAGCGCCAAGGTTCGCTTGCTACGCGACAACGTGGTGGTTTGGGAGGGCGCCCTGGCCTCCCTTAAACGCTTCAAGGACGATGTTTCCGAGGTCAAGCACGGCTTCGAATGCGGCATCGGTTTGGAGCGCTACCAAGACATCAAGGTGGGCGACGTGATCGAGGCCTACCGCGTCGTCGAGGTAGCGCGCGAGCTACGCAAGGAGGCGTGATGGGCCAGCACGCGGCAGCGGGTAGAGGGCACAGCTTCGTCGGCACCGGCACGGATACAACCGTAAGGAGAGTGGGGGCGTGACCGGGCGGGCCTCGCTGTTCGTGGCCTTGGGGGAGGCGGAGTTGCACTTCCCCGGAGCGCGCTCGCTGAAAGATAAGCGGCACGATTTGCGGTCGCTCATCGATCGCCTACGCGCCCGTTGTACCGTGCTGGTGGTCGAGAGCGATCATCAGGAACTGCACCAGAGGGCCGGCCTGGCGCTGGCCTCCCTGGCCAGCGACGGGGAAGCGGCGCGCGCCACCGTGGCGAGGGCTCTCGATCTTCTCCACTCCAGCTGCCCCGGGGTGGTGCTGGAAGAGCGCATCAATGTAGTGCAGGTGCGGTGATGATCGCTCCCCCTGCCTTGTTCCCCGCGGCCTGCTTCCCGACCGCCGCATCTCGACGGCCGCTAAGGAGAGCCGATGCGTGATCCCGCCCTGCGTCGCGCCCGGCTCACCCACGCCATCCGCGAGGTCTTGTCGGAGCTGCTGCTCACCGAGATGAAGGACCCCCGCCTGGCCGGGGTGGTGATCTCGGAGGTGGAGTTATCCCGGGATTTGAAGCTGGCGCGGGCGTATTTCTCGGTGATCGGCGAAGTGGAACGGGAGCGCCAAGCCGCCGATGGCTTGGCCCAGGCGCGGCAGTACCTACGCCGCGAGGTGGGCAGGAGGCTGAGAATTCACAACGCCCCCGATCTGATCTTCGAGCGCGATCGCGGTTTTGAACGCGCTGACCGCATCGAGCGACTGCTGGCCAGCTTGCCCCCGGCGGGGCGAGGATCCGACGGCGGCGAGGACGAGGGCGGCGATGCCTAGGATCACCCGCGACGCGGCCGAAGCGGTGGCGTATCTGCGTCGGGCGCGGCGCATTCTCATCACCTCCCACGCCTCGCCCGACGGCGACGCCGTGGGCTCGGCGCTGGCGGTAGGTGAGCTCGCCCGCGCCTTGGCCATCGACAGCCTCATCGTGCAGCGCGATCCCCACCCGGCCTCGCTGGGGTTTCTCCCCGGAATCGAGAAGGTTGAGGTGGTTGCCGAGATTGCCCCCGCCGAACTGGCGACGAGGGATCTTGCCGTGGTGCTGGAGTGTCCTGGGCTTTCCCGGCCGGGTCTGATGGGCTTGGAGCGCTTGCCCATCCTCAACATCGATCATCACTTGGAAAACGAGCGTTACGGTGAACTCAACTACCTCGACGAGGAGGCGCCGGCGGTGGGGGAGATGGTGCTGCGCATGGCCGAAGCCGCCGGCGTGGCCCTGTCACCGGCCATGGCTACCTGTTTGTATACAGCGCTGGTCACCGACACCGGCGACTTTCGCTACTCCAACGCGACACCCCGCGCCTTCGACGCGGCGAGCCGGCTGGTCGCCGGCGGAGCCAGGCCGCACCTCATCGCCGACGCCCTGTGGAATCAGACCCCCGCGCGCGTCGTGCGGCTGACCGCCGAGGTGCTGGCGACGCTTGAGCTGCACGCTGGCGGCCGACTCGCCCTGATCATCTGCGATCTCGGTATGCTCGCCCGCGCCGGCGCCCGCCCTGAGGATACGGAAAACCTCATCAACATTCCACGGACCATCGCCGGCGTTGAGGTGGCGATGCTGCTCAAGGCGTTCACCCCTGGCGTGACCCGCGCCTCGCTGCGTTCTCGGGGCGCGGTGGATGTCCAGCGGGTGGCGGCGCAGTTCGGCGGGGGAGGCCACCGCAACGCCGCCGGGTGTACCGTTCCCGCCCCCCTGGAAGAGGCGCGGCGAGCCCTCCTCGACCACCTTTTGCCCTTGCTGGAGCTGCAATGAACCCCTCTCATGACGGACTCCTCCTGGTGGACAAACCCGCCGGCCCGACCTCCCACGATGTGGTGGAGGCGGCGCGGCGCGCCTTGAGAGAGCGCCGCATCGGCCACACCGGTACCCTTGACCCGGCGGCGACCGGCCTGCTGGTCCTCTGTGTCGGACGTGCCACCCGCCTGCAACACTACCTCCTGAGCTGGCCCAAGACTTACCGCGGCGAGATCCGCCTGGGCTGGGCGACCACCACGTACGACGTTGAGGGGGAGCTGGTGGGCCAACCGGCGCCGGTGCCAGCCCTCGACGACGCAACCCTGGCCGTGCTGGCGAAGCAGTTTGGCGGGGAGCTGGATCAGCTACCCCCTCCCTACTCGGCCAAGAAGACCGGCGGGAAGAAGTTCTACGAATTGGCGCGGGCCGGTGAAGAGGTGCCACTGGAACCCAAACGCGTGAAAATCCACCATATTGTGCTCCACAAAAAGGACGACGAGCACATTGCCTTCGAGGTGACGTGTTCCTCCGGCACCTATCTGCGATCGCTGGCCCACGATATCGGTCGAACCCTAGGCTGCGGCGGTCACCTCGCTTCGCTGCGGCGGGTTGCCGTCGGGCCTTGGCATGTGTCCCGAGCTGTAGCGGCGGAAGTGCTGGCGAACCGCCCGCGGGACCTCCCCGAGGAGGCCTTCATCCCCCTTTCCCAGGCGGCGCTGCCGTTCCCGACCGTGGTGCTCAATCCGGTGGCGGCCAGCCACTTCTGTCACGGCCAAGACGTGGTGGTGCGGGATGCGGAGGGGGATTTCGCCACTGGCAAAGAAGTGGTGGTGCGCGACCGCGACGGGGGTCTGGTGGGCGTCGGTGTGGCGCTGGCGTACCTCCCTCGGGCGCGCACCTTGAACTTGGCGCCACGAGCAGTTCTCGCCCCGCAGGTTGAAGGGCGGCGGCAGCCGTGATACCCTACCTTGCCTCCTCGTGCCACCGGGGGGACGTTGGAGTGATGAACAGATGACTGAGCGAGAGTACCAGGAAACGAAAGAGAAGGTGATTGCCGAGTACCGACGGCACGAGCACGACACCGGATCTCCCGAAGTGCAGGTGGCCCTCCTGACGAGGCGCATCGCATACCTGACCGACCACTTCAAGGTCCATGCCAAGGACCACCACTCCCGCCGCGGCCTTCTGATGATGGTCGGCCAGCGCCGGCGGCTGCTGGAGTACCTGCGGCGGAAGGATATCGGCCGGTATCGCGCCCTCATCGAGCGTCTCGGCTTGCGCCGCTAGCCATACCGGTTCTGCGTACAGGACCGGTCACGAGGAGCCCCATGGTCGTCACAGAAACAGTGGAGCTGCAAGGGAGATCCCTCCAGCTGGAAACGGGAAGACTCGCCAAGCAGGCCGACGGTGCCTGCTTGGTCCGTTTTGGGGAGACTATCGTCCTGGTCACCGCGTGCTTCCAAAAGTCTTCGCGGGAGGGCATCGACTTTCTGCCCCTCACCGTCGACTACCGGGAGTACTCCTCGGCAGGGGGTCGCATCCCGGGCGGCTGGTTTAAACGCGAGGGCCGCCCCACCGAGAAGGAGATTCTCACCTGCCGGCTGATCGATCGCCCGCTGCGGCCGCTGTTCCCCAAGGGGTACACGCTGGAGACGCAAATCATCGGCACGGTGTTCTCGGCCGACGGCATCAATGACCCGGACGTGTTGGCCATCAACGGCGCGTCGGCGGCGTTGGCCATCTCGGAGTGCGCCTTCGACAACCCCATCGGGGCGGTGCGCATTGCCCAGGTGGACGGCGAGTTGATCGTCAACCCGACGCACAAGCAGCGCGACGTAGCCACCCTGGAGATCGTGGTGGCGGGTACCGCCGACGCTGTGGTGATGGTGGAGGCCGGAGCGCGCGGCGTTAGCGAAGCCGTCATCCTTGACGCCATTGACCTGGCTCACATTGAGATTAAGCGCATCGTCGAGGCCATCCGGCGGCTGCAGGCGCGCACTGGCAAGCCAAAGCAAAGCGTCACTGCACCCGAGCCGCCGTGGCCGGCCGAGTTCGCCGCCGCAATCCAGGCGCGCTGGTCCGGCCCCCTCGATGAGGCGCTGCGCACCCGCGGCAAGCTGGCCCAGTACGCCGCCATCGACCGCGTTGAGGAGGAAGCCATCGCCGCCCTTGGCGACGACGAGCGCGCCGAGCGCGCTCCCTGGGTCAAGGCGATCCTCCACGACATGGTCAAGGGCCAGTTCCGGGCCGCCATCCTGGAGCGCGGCGAACGCCTGGACGGGCGCGCCTTCGACCAGGTACGCCCGATCAGCTGCGAGGTGGGGCTGTTACCGCGCACCCACGGTTCGGCGCTGTTCACCCGCGGCGAAACCCAGGCGCTGGTCACCTGCACCTTGGGCACCTCGGAGGACGCGCAGACCATTGAGGCGCTGGAGGGGGAGACCGAGCAGCGCTTCCTGCTGCACTACAACTTCCCGCCGTTCTCGGTGGGCGAGGTGCGGTTCCTGCGCTCCCCCGGGCGCCGGGAGATCGGCCACGGTGCGCTGGCTCGTCGCGCCTTGGCTCCGGTCCTCCCGGACTCCAAGGACTTTCCGTACACCTTGCGGATCGTCTCGGAAATTCTGGAGTCCAACGGCTCCTCGTCCATGGCGACGGTGTGTGGCGGCACCTTGGCGCTCATGGACGCCGGTGTGCCGATCAGCGCACCGGTGGCCGGAATTGCCATGGGGCTGGTCTCCGACGGCTCCACCTTCGCCGTGCTCTCCGACATCGCCGGTCAAGAGGACCACTACGGCGAGATGGACTTCAAGGTGGCGGGCACCCGGGAGGGGGTGACCGCCCTGCAGATGGACATCAAGATCTCGGGGCTGCCCCGCGAGGTCATGGAGCGGGCGCTGGAGCAGGCACGCCAGGGGAGGCTGCACATCCTGGGGGCCATGGAGCAGGTGATCAGCGCCCCCCGCCCCGACATCTCGGTGTACGCGCCGCGCATCGTCACCATCCACATCCACCCCGACAAGATCCGCGACGTCATCGGACCGGGGGGTAAGACCATCCGCGCGATCCAGGAGCAGACCGGCGCCCGCATCAACATCGAAGACGACGGCCGGGTGGAGATCGCCACCGCCGACGGCGCCGCCGCCCAGAAGGCCATCCAAATCATCGAGGGCCTCACCCGCAAGCCCCAGGTGGGCGAGATCTTCGACGGGGTGGTGCGGCGCATCGAGGCGTACGGCGCCTTCGTGGAGCTGCTGCCCAACCTGGACGGCCTGCTGCACGTCTCCGAGTGGGCGTGGGAGCGCACCCGGGAGATGGCCGAGGTGGTGAAGCTGGGCGACGTGGTCAAGGTGAAGATCATCGGCATCGACGCCAACGACCGCGTCAAGCTCTCCCGCCGCGCCCTGCTGCCGCCTCCCGAACGCGTCGCGGGCGACGAAGGGGAGCCGGACGAGGCCGCTGAGCAGCCCCGCCGCGACCGCGACGGCTTCCGCGGCGGCGAACGCCGGGAAGGGGGTCGTTCCCCCCGCCGGGACGGGGATCGCCCGCCGCGCCGGGACGGCGACCGCCGCCCTCGCCGCGACGGCAACCGGTAGAGGCGGGCGCCGCGCCGGGCCAGGCCGGGCTGTGCCCCCGGGTGTGGAGCGCATCCATTTCCCACGAACGTGGGATTGACATGTCGGGGGGGTATAAGCGCTCCGAAAGGAGATACCCCATGGTTCGCGTTCTGCGCCGTTCCATCCCTCTGATCGTGGTTCTCGCCGTGGTTGCGGCCGGAGCGCCGGTACTGGCGGAGGATCCGCCCCCCGACTAAGATGATCCATGTCTTCAGTTCGACTCTGTAATTTGGGGAGATCTGTGCGAGTTGGTCGGTGGCGGAGGGGATACGACTGGGTGTGAGGACCTGGAGGGGGAGGAGAAGTGCCGGTGCAACTGCTACAGACAGTATCGACTTGACGAGGCGAAGTGCCAACCCATCTTGTGTCCTCCCGCCCGGGTATGGTGCGAACGTACGGCGGGCTGGACACGTATGAACTGCGCAGGTCTTTGCATTTTCAATGGACCCGTTTTTTAGACCTCGAGGCGCGGAGTACGCCATGTCACAAGCAGCGTGGTTATCGCGAAGTGCCTTCCACCTCAGGCGCAGGCGCGCGCGGGTCCCTGGACCGCGACCGCCGCGGCGGTCATGGCCGCGACGTTTTCGGGACTACCTACCGTCGCCGTGGCTCAGGAGCGCCTGCCGCCGCCCTTCGACTTCATCGATCCGAGCATTCCGGGATTCCGGATGCACGCCGGGCCTGAGGCGTGGGAGGCGGCGGCCAAGCTGGACGAAGCCAGCCGCAGGGCGATCGGGCGCCGTGCCGGTACTGTGTACATGCGCCGCACGAGAGAGGGCGGAAAATCGCGCGCCGTTGAGTTCGGTCTGCTGATGCTGCGCGATGCCGGCGAGCGGGTGGTGTGGCGGGAAGTCACCGACTTTCGCGCCTGCACCGTCGGCGACGAACTGCGCGTCCACTGGGGCCCGGACCGGAGCGAGTACTTAAAGCTCCTTCGCTCGGCTGGCAGCTGCCCGGAGAAGGACGAGAGGTCCTCCTGGGAATGGGCCATCGCCGAAGGACAGGGAAAAGCGACGCGCCGAGGGACCAACTTCATCACCGCCGAGACGGCCAGCCTGCGCGTCTCGCTGACCGAGGACGAGTGGGCGCGCAGCGGCCACGGGGACATCGCTGCCAGTCTGAGCGACGAGTTCCGCCGCGTCTTCGGCGAGGAGATCGTGGCCATGAGCCAGGTCGATGCTCCCAGCATGTCGGGGCTCTGTGAACTGCTCAAAGGGCTCCTCTCGCTGCAGTGCAAGCAGTCGGATGGCGCGCCGCTGGTGCGGTGGGACATCGTCCCCAACTGCGACTTCGACGCCACCTTCGGGGTTCCGTGCAGTGCGGAGGAGAAGCGCCTGGCCGAGCTCAAACGCCGCGGAGGTCGGATTCACTGACCCGAGAGAGGTTTCTTGGGCGCCGCTGGCAGGGTGCCTGAGGAGTCCGGCAGGGGTGGGCGGCGGCGGTGGAAGCCGGTGACGCGCTGGAAGGCGTGTGCCAGGGCGACAGCAGCGTCTTCCCGGAAGAGATTGCCGCAAAAGGAAATGGAGGTCGGCGTGCGATCGGCGCGAAAACCTATGGGCAGCACCACCGCGGGGTGGCCAGTGAGGTTGGTGAGGAGCAGGTTGGCGCCGCCGTAGGTGGGCGAGACGTAGGCGTCGAAACCGGCGAGGAGGCGATCCATTTTTTGCATGGCCAGCCGCCGCACCCGGTTGGCCTGGATGTACTCCACCGCCGGAATGGTTTGCGCCTGCCGAAAGATGTTGGGCCACGCCCGTTCGTCCTGGCGGGTGAGCTGGGCGACGCCGCCGGAGCGGGTGAGCTCGTCGAAGGCCGCCGCCGCCTCGGCGGTGAGGATGAACGACAGGGCGTCGATGGGCAGCTCGGGCAGCTCGAGGGGGTGTAACTGGATCCCCAGGGAGCGCAGGACTTCCAGGGCGGCGCCCTCGTGGGCACGCCACTCGGGGTCGTCGTCCTTGCTGAGTGGGCGTTGGAAGAGGGAGGCCAGGTAGCCGACCCGCAAGTGCCCCACGTCGGTGTCCGCGTCCCAAACAAAGGGCGCCTCCACCACCGTATCGTCGACGCCGTCGCCGCCGCGGATGGCGTTGAACACTAAGGCGCAATCCTCGGCAGTGCGGGCGATGGGTCCCAGCTTGTCCATGCTCCAGGCCAGCGCCATGGCGCCGGTGCGGGGCACCGTGCCAAAGGTGGGGCGCAGCCCCGTGACGCCGCAGCGGGTGCAGGGCGACAGGATCGAGCCGCGCGTCTCGGAGCCGATGGCGAAGGCCACCAGGCCCGCCGCTACTGCCGCCGCGGAGCCCGCCGACGACCCCGACGAGCCCTGGTCCAGCTTCCAGGGGTTCTTGGTGGTGCCGCCGAACCACACGTCGCCCATGGCCAGCTCCCCTAAGGTGAGCTTGGCCACCAGGATGGCCCCTGCCTCGTCGAGGCGGCGCACCACGGTGGCGTCTTCGTCCAGTACCTGGTCGCGGTACGGCCGGGCGCCCCAGGTGGTGGGGTACCCCCGCACCGCCAGGAGGTCCTTGGCGCCCCAGGGGATGCCGTGCAGCGGCCCGCGCCAGCGGCCCTCCGCCAGCTCCCGGTCGGCGCGCTTGGCCTGGGCCAGGGCGCGCTCCTCGGTGAGAGTAACGACGCACTGAAGGAGCGGGTCAAACTCTTTGAGCCTGGCCAAGTACAACTCGGTGAGCTCCTGGGCGGTGACCTGGCGGGAGCGCACCAACTGGGAGAGCTGGGTTACCGGTAGAAAAGCCAGCGTCTCGGGGTCGTTGGGCCGGGTGAGGCGGCCGGGGCGGCTGGGGCGCAGGCGCGAAGGGGCCGGGGGCGGCGGCGGCAGCCGAAAACCGAGCGCCGGTGCTACCGCGTTGGGGAGGGGCACGCGACGCACCTGTTCGTACTGCCGGCGCAGCTCTTCCACCCCTTTCAGCATGAGCTCCCGCTGTGCTTCGGAAAACTCCACTCCTGCCACTTCTAAAGCCGCTGCCAGCGTTTCGCGGGTGAGGGGTTGGCGCTGCGCCGCCGCCCACAGGCGTTCGGCCACCGCTGCGGCGACTCCGAAGCCTCCCAAGAGGGTCAAGAACCGCCGCCGGTGGACCGTGGTCATCATTGCTCCTCCTCGTGGCATGGTGCACCGCCTCCGCCAGCGGTACGGTAGCAGGTAAGTTGGCCGTCACAGTAAAACCGCTGGACGGTGGGCGGGAGAAATTCGCCGAGGCAGTCGGCGATGGAGAGCACCACCACTGGCCTCGGGGTGCTGGCCAGCTGGCGGGCCAACCGCTGGTAAAAGCCCCGCCCCGGCCCTGCGGGTTTCACTGGCCGGTACAGGTACACCAGATCGTAGCCGCTGATCTCCGCCTCCAGTACGTCGCCGTGCACCCAGCGCACGCGCTCCCCGGGTATCCCCAGCCACTTCTGCAGCGCCCGGCCGCTGTCCAGCATGCGGCCCGCGATCTCCACCTGGACGCTTAGGCGGTGAGGCGCCAGACATTGCACCAGGAGGAGCTGCAGGCCGTTGCCCGCGCCCAGGTCGATGGAGGCGCTGTCCGGGTGAAGGTAGTCGGGCGCCTTAAGGATAGGAGAAAGCCCCCCGGCGTGGCACCAATAGCCGCCGGTGGCGCGCCGACGCGCCCGCTCCTCTGGGGTGTACGGCGCGTCGTGGCCGTGCAGGTGAGCGTACAGTTCCAGCAGCGCTTCCTCAATGCGCTCGCCGTCGCCCTTCGCCAGGCAGGTGCGCAGCTGCGCCTGCAGGGGCGCCGCCCGGGGGTACAGGCCGATGGGGTCGGGGGGTGGGGGGCGGTTGGCCAGTAGCCGCGCCAGGTGCGCCAGCCGCTCCGCCTCCCTAGCCGGCCACCCTGCCCGGGCGAGTACGGCGGTGAGGGCGGCATCGTCAGGGGCGGGGGACGACACGGCGGACTCAGGCGCTGGTGAGGCGGGCCCGGAAGGTGGCGACGATCTCGGCGGCGATGGCCAGGGCAATTTCGGCGGGGGTCTCGGCGCCGATGGCCATCCCCACCGGGGCGTGCACCCGCTGCAGCTGCTCCTCGCCCACCCCCTCATCGCGCAAGTGCTGGAAAACCGCCGCCACCTTGGAGCGCGAGCCGATCATGCCGAGGTAGCCGGCGGCGGTGGCCAGGGCCTGGCGTAAAACCGACTGGTCGTACTCGTGGCCCTTGGTGACGATGACCACGCCGTCAGTGGTGCCCAAAGTAAGGCCGGCCAACGCCTCCTCGAAGGGCACGACGCGCAGCTCGGCCCCCGGAAAGCGCTCGGGGTTAGCGAACTCCGGGCGAGGGTCCACCACCACCGTGCTCATCTCCAGCAGGGAGAGGAAACGGTGGAGAAAGTAAGCGATGTGCCCGGCTCCGGCGATCACCACCCGGTGAGGCGGGTCGATGGCCTCCATGAACACCTCCATGTGCCCGCCACAGATGGGTCCGACTTCTCCTCCCAGCCCCGTCGCCAAGTCCACCCCCAGCAGGCGCGATCCGCCCCGCCGGTGCAGCTCTCGAGCCGCAGCGATGATCTCGCTCTCGCGCACGCCGCCGCCCACGGTGCCGCGGATCGACCCGTCGGCCAGCACCAGCATGCGCGCCCCGGCTTGCCGGGGGGTGGAGCCGCGGGTGGCGACGACGGTGACCAGCACCACCCGCTCGCCGGCCCGGCGCCGGGCCACCAGCGTTTCGAAAAGGTCGGGGTAGGGATCGCCCGGCTCAGGCATCGCCGCTCATGGTGGCATAGTCGGCGGGGGAATCCACATCCACGTGGATGCCGCCGTCGTTCACCTCCACCTCCAGCACCCGCTCGGGCCGCCCAGCGACCACCGCCCGCGCCCCCAGGTCTAAGGGGCACGTCTCCAACTCGGCAAAGATCTCTCGCCCGAACAGCACCGGGTGGCCCCGACGCCCCCCAGCCACCGGCACCACAATGGCGGCTGCGGTAGCGCGGCGGGCCCGCAGCAGGGCCCGAACGGTTTCGGCGGTGACCAGGGGGTGGTCCACCAGGTGCACCACCGCCGCGTCCACCTCCGGCGGCAGGGACGCCAGGCCGACGCGGAGGGAGGCCAGCTGCCCCTGCTCCGGGTGGGGGTTGGTCACCAGCAGGGGCACCAGTTCGGGGTGAGCTGCGGCGAGATCGGGCAACGCCGAGCCGACCACCAGACGCACCGGCTCCAGTCCGGCTTCCCGCGCTACCCGCACGGCGCGGCGCGCGAACGTTTCACCGCCGATGGGCAGCAACGCCTTGGGGCTTCCCATGCGGCGGGACTCCCCGGCGGCCAAGATCACGCCGGCGATGGGCCTCATGCCAAGGCCAGCAGCGACTCCCGCACCAGGTTGCGCACAAGCTGGACCTTGTAGGAGTTGTGCTGCAGGGGCCGGGCGCCAACCACCGCCGCCTCCGCCGCCCGCGCCGCTTCGGAGGGGGCCAGGCGCACGCCGCGCAGGGCGTTGTCGGCGCCGGCGGCGCGCCAAGGGATGGGCGCCACTCCTCCCAGCACCACTCGAGCCTGTCGCACCAGCTGGCCCTCCCAGGACACCGCCAGGGCCACCGCGGCGAGGGCAAAGTCCCAGGCAGCGCGGGTGCGCACCTTGCGGTAGCTGGTTTTAGTTCCTGCCGGTGGCAGCGGCACGACCACTTCGGTGAGGATTTCGCCGGGCTCCAGCACGGTCTCGCGGGTGAAGTCCTCGGCGGGGAGGACGAAGAACCTCTCCAAGGGCACCACCCGGGTGCCGGCGGGCCCGGCCAGGCGCGCCAACGCCCCCAGCGCCACCAGCATGGGGGCGAGGTCCGAGGGGTGCACGTAAAAGCAACTTTCGCCGCCGAAGATGCAGTGGTATTGGTTCTCGCCCTGGGCCGCGAAGCAGGTGTCACCCCCCTTGCGCAGGCAGTGGAAGTGCCCACGGTAGTACCAGCAGCGGGGTTTCTGGCAGAGGTTACCGCCCACCGTGCCCTGGTTGCGCAGCTGCGGTGAGGCCACGGCCGCCGCCGCCTGGGCGAGGCCAGGGAGCTGCTGCTGCACCAGCGGGCTCGCCGCCAGTTCGGCCACCGTGGTCAGGGCGCCGATGCGCAGCCGGCCACGCTCCTCGTGCAGACCGCGCAGCTCGTCGAGGGCGGATAAGCTGACCACCGTGCGGGCGCCACCCACGCCGTCGCGCAGCCAACCCAGCAGGTCCGTGCCGCCGCCGTGGAGGACGGCGCCGGGGGCGGCCGCCTGGGCAACCGCGTCGGCCAGGGTCCGGGGCTTGGAGTAGCGGAAGTTGGCGAGCATGGCGTTATCCCTCCTTCCTCGCGGCGGCCTGGAGGAAGCGCGCTGGGGTGATGGGCGCCTCGGTGACCCGCACGCCGGTGGCGTGGAACACCGCGTTGGCAATGGCGGCGGCGGTGGGGATTGTGGCCGGCTCGCCCAGCCCTTTGGTGCCGGTGGAGTTGAAGGTATCGTCGGGGCGGTCGATGGGCACGCACTGCTGATTGGCCGGGACATCCAGCATGGTGGGGATCTTGTAGTCGTGCCAGTTGGCGTTGACCATTTTGCCGGTGTGACGATCCAGCACCCGCTCCTCGGTGAGGCCGAAGCCAATTCCCATCACCACCCCGCCGAAGGTCTGGTTGTCGAAGGTAAGGCGGTTGAGCACCCGCCCCGAGTCCTGCGCCGCTACCACCCGCAGCACCCGCACCTCGCCGGTGGCGGTGTCCACCTCCACCTCGGTGAAGTGCGCGGCAAAGGGGGCGGTGACCACGCCCTCGGGGTTGGGGGCGCGGGTCCCCACGCCCACCAGCACCCCTTGGCGCTGCAGACCAGTCACCGCGGAGAGCGGGCGGGCGATGGTGGGGTCGTCGGTAGCCACCACCTGGCCGCCCCGCAGGGTGAGCTTGTCCGGAGGCACCTGCATCTCTTCGGCGGCCAAAGCTAGCAGTTGGCGGCGTACTTCCAGGGCGGCGGCGCGCGCCGCTGGGGTGTCCGAGGGCACCGTCTTGGAGCCCCCCGAGGGGGTGGCGTACTGAGTGGTCAGTGTGTCGGCGTGCTCGATGCTGATGCGCTCCAGCGGCACGCCCAACTCTTCGGCCACCACCTGCGCCATGACGGTCTTGGTGCCGGTGCCGATGTCCGAGGCGCCCATGTTGAGGTTCACCGAACCGTCGGCAAACAACTTGACGATCACCGTGGAGGGAGGACCACCGGCGTACCCCCAGAAGCAGGCGGCAACCCCCACCCCGCGCCGTTGGGTGCCGCGCCGCGGGGCACGGCGGGCCTGCTCCCAGCCGAAGACCTCGGCGCCGCGCCGCAGGCACTCGGCTAGGCCGGCCGTGCTGTACGGCTGGTTGCCGCGCCGCTGCGCCGTCGCCGGCACGTTCTTCAGGCGCAGGGCGAGGGGATCAAGCCCCAGCTTGTGGGCCAGCTCGTCCATCGCTTGCTCCAGCGCCCAGGCACACTGGGGGTACCCCGGGGCGCGCATGGGGCGCGCGCGGCCGGTGTGGGTGAAGACCGTTTCGTCCCGGGTGCGCACGTTGGGGCATGCGTACAGCTCGGTGGCCATGAAGCTGGTGGCCGCCGAAGCGGGGTAGGCACCGCCCGAGCCGAGGCTGGAGAACTCCAGGGCGGTGAGGGTGCCGTCCCTACGAGCGCCTAGCTTCACGGTCATGATGTTGGCCGGCCGGTTGCCGGTGGCTAGGAAAACGTCCTCGCGGGGCAGGAACAGCTTGACCGGGCGGGCCGTGGCACGGGCCAACAGGGCAGCGATGACGGTGTACTTGCCGGCCTCCAGCTTGGAGCCGAAGCCGCCTCCCATGTACTGGCCGATGATCCGCACGTTGGCCAAAGGAACTCCAAGAGCCCGAGCTACTTCAGCTTGCACGGCGAACACCCCCTGGGTGGTATCCCAGACGGTGAGCTGCCTGCCATCCCAGCGCACCACCGAGCCGTGCACCTCCATGGGGGTGTGCAGCTCGCAGGGGGTGCGGAAGGTAAGCTCCACCACCGCAGCCGCCGCCGCGAACCCGGCGGCCACGTCGCCCCGCTCGTACACCGACGCCTCACCGACGCGGTTGCCCGACTCGTGGACCAGGGGAGCCCCTGCCGCCATGGCTTCTTCGGCCTCCACCACGAAGGGCAGCACCTCGTACTCCACCTCGATGGCGCGGAGGGCGTCGAATACCTGGTAGGGCGTTTCCGCGGCCACGGCCGCCACTTCCTCCCCCTCGTGGCGGCAGTGTTGGTCGAACAACCGGCTGAACGCATGCCCCCGGGCGTGGTACCAGGGGATGTCGGTGCCAGGCGAGCCGGCGGCAATCACCGCCCGCACGCCGGGCATCCCCTGGGCGCGGGTGAGATTCACCCTCTTGACGCGGGCGTGGGCGTGGGGGCAACGCAAGATCCCGGCGTACAGCATGTCCGGCAGAATCACGTCGAGGGGGTAAACAGCCGTGCCGCTGACCCGCTCGTAAGCGTCTACCCGGGGCAGGCGCTGGCCCACCACTTCGGTTTTGCCCCAAGGAGTCGCTTCGGCAGCAGGCGATGGGGTGGCCGGCACGGCCCCGGTGATGAAGTACGCTCCGCCGTCACCCATGTTGCACCTCCCGCCGCGCCCCGGCGGCGCGCTGCACGGCCTTGACGATGTGGACGTACGCACCGCAACGGCACAAGTTGCCGGCCATGGCGGCGCGAATCTCCGCCTCGGAGGGGGCCGGGTTGCGGCGCAGCAGGCCCTCCGCCGCCACGATCTGACCCGACGTGCAGTAGCCGCACTGCAGGGCGTCCTCGGCGGCGAACGCCTGCTGCACGGGGCCCAACTCTTCCCCGTGCATGAGTCCTTCAATGGTGGTGATGTCGTGCCCTTCCGCTTCCACGGCCAAGGTGAGGCAAGCGTAACGGGGCAGAGAGTCGATGAGCACGGTGCACGCCCCACACTCCCCCCGCTCGCACCCCGGCTTGGTGCCGGTCAGCCCGAGGCGATCGCGGAGCACGAAGAGCAGCGACCAGCGCGGCTCCACGAGCACCGAGTGCACCCTCCCGTTGACGCGGAGCGTGACTTTCACCATCTCGTCCTGCTCCACCGCTGCGGTCGCGGGGGGCGTCCCGGCGTGGACACCCGCCACGGCCACCACCGCACCAGCTCCCACGGAGGAGATGAAACCCCGGCGACTTACCCCGTGGCAACATCCGTGGGTGCCTTTGTGTTCGTCGCTCATGACCCCTCCCGGCGCCCTGCGCGGCGCCCAGACGCAACTGAAACGCATTCGCTTAATCTCTCGCCCATAAGCACTTCCAAAACTCAGTATAGGCCCTCCAGCGGTGGGGGGGCAACGCCGCGCACCGTTCAGCCGGAGGTGCCCTGTCGCCACTGCCTTGTGACCTGGATCACTGCCCCCAGCTCTCCCTGGGCGCAAACTCAATCCCCAGGGGTGGGTCATGGCGGCAAGCAACGGCTCGCGGGGCACGGTCTTGCTGGTGGGCTTCGACGAGGCCGGCAGCAAGGCTCTCTCCCAGGTACTACGACGCCACCATTTCACGGTGTCTGCGGCACCACCGGCGGCGGCCCTCCAGCAGGCGACAGCCACCGCCGTGGATGCCGTGGTGGCAAGTTACCCCCTGGCCATCGACTCGACCCAGGCGTTTCTCTCCACCCTCCGCCGGCTCACCTCCGCCAGTCGTAGCGCCGCCTTCGTGTTTGTGGCGACCAGTGCCACCCGCAGCAGCGCCGAGGCGTTCGTGGGGTGGGGCGCCAACCGCGTGGTGGCCGTAGACGATGCGCCGCGCATGCTGCCAGGCCTGCTCGATCGGCTCCTGCGGGTGGCACCGCGCATCAGCGTCAGAGGGGTGTGCCGGCTGGACCTGACAAACCAAGCACTGGCCCACCGCGTGCTCTGTCAGACGGTGAACGTGTCGGCGACCGGCATGTTGGTGCGCTTACCGCGGGTTCTCCCCTTAGGTGCGGAGCTGCGCTTCGAACTCATACTGCGCCCGGACTTTACCCCGGTGAGCGGGCGCGCCCGAGTGGTGCGCCACACGGTGGATAGGCATGAGCCGTACACCGGCGTCGGCATCACCTTCTCCGAGCTGCACGGGGACGGCGAAACCCGCCTGCAGGAGCAGCTCACCCGGCTGTCTGGCTAGTCGGCAGGTCCATCTTCCGCGGGCGACGGCCGCTCAGGTGGCTGTGCGCTACCCGCCCGGCCTGCCGGCGGTGACGCCAGAAGCCGGTTGAGGGAGCCGGAACGTAACCCCTCCAGGTCGAGGGCAACGAAGGGGAAACCGGCTTCGCGGACGCGGCGTACCACTTCCTCCACGAGGTCGCCGTGCAGCAGCCGGGGCATGGCGTCGCGGGGCACCTCCAAGCGTGCCACGGTGCCGTGGTGGCGCACCCGCACCTCGGCAAACCCAAGCTCTCGTAGGGCGGCCTCGGCGCGCCCCACCTGGGCTAGCTTCTCGGCGGTGATGGGCTCGCCGTAGGGTACCCGCGAGGACAGGCACGGCGAGGAGGGTTTATTCCACACCGGCAGGTGAAGGGCTTGGAGAGCGGCGCGGATGTCGGCCTTCCGCCAGCCCAGCTCAGCCAGCGGGGAGTGCACCCCGGCTTCCTTGGCGGCCCGCCGCCCCGGGCGATAGTCGTCTTCGTCGTCAGCGTTGGTGCCGTCCAAGATGGTGGCGAAGCCGCGCTCCCCGGCCAGGGCCACAAGTCGCCGGTACAACTCACCCTTGCACAGGTAGCAGCGGTCCGGTGGGTTGGCCGCGTAGCCCGGAATGGCCAGCTCCGAGTACGCCAGTTCCTCGTGGCGGATGCCAATGCGGGCGGCCAGTTCCCGCGCCGCCTCGGCGTCGCTGGCCGGCAAGCTCTCGCAGCGGGCGGTCACCGCCAGCGCCCGCTGGCCCAACGCCGCGTGCGCCGCCCACGCCACCAGGGTGGAGTCGGCGCCGCCGGAGAAGGCCACCACGGCGCTGTCCAAACTGCGGAGATGGGCCACTAGCCCGGCGCGATCCACCATCACGTTGATTATAGATAGCTGCGCGTTTCCATGGGGCGGGGCAGGAAGAGGCGGGCGCAGGGCGCCGTTGTGATTCTTCGCGACCCCGCGGGCGGCGCGCGATATTCTTCAACCAACGGCCGCTGCGCCGCACCGCCGGGAGGGTGGTGAGCCATGAGCGAAGACGCACGGAGATCCGCCTTCGGGCCCAACGATTGGTTGCTGGACGAGATGTACCGCGCCTACCTGGCCGATCCGGCCTCGGTGGGGGAGAGCTGGCAGGAGTTTTTCGCCGACTACCGCCCGCCGGCCGGCCGGACGGTGGCGCCGGTGGCGGTGGCCGCCCCTGCCCCGTTGGTGGAAGAGGTGCCGGTGGTACCGCCCGGCGCCGAGCCGCTGCGCGGCGGAGCCGCACGCCTGGCTGCAAACATGGACGCTTCGCTGGCCATCCCCACCGCCACCACGTTCCGGACGGTACCGGTGAAGCTCTTGGAGGAGAACCGCGCCCTTCTTAACCACCACCTCAAGGACTCCCAGAGCGGCAAGGTGAGCTTCACCCACATCCTGGCCTGGGCGCTGGTGCGCGCCCTCAAAAGGGCGCCCGCCATGCGGGCGGTCTACCGGGAGATCGACGGCCAGCCGTATCGCCTCATTCCCGAACACATCAATTTGGGCCTGGCGGTAGACGTCGTGCGCCGGGACGGGGGGCGCACGCTCCTGGTTCCCAACCTCAAGGCAGTGGAAGAGATGGATTTCGCCACCTTTTTCGCGGCCTACAACGATCTGCTGCGGCGCGTCAACGCCAACCAGATCTCTCCAGACGACTTTGCCGGCACCACCGTGAGCCTTACCAACCCCGGCATGCTGGGCACCTCCCAGTCGGTGCCACGCCTCATGCCGGGGCAGAGCTTCATCCTGGCCGCCGGGTCCATCGCCTACCCTGCCGAGTACCAGTTCGCCGACCCTGAGGTGGTGTCGCGGGTGGGAGTGAGCAAGGTCATGACCTTGACCTGTACCTACGACCACCGGGTCATCCAGGGAGCCGAGAGCGGCACGTTTCTGGGCGTATTGGCCGGGCTGCTGGCGGGGGAGGAGGATTTCTACGAAGAAATTTTCGCCGCCCTGGACGCTCCTCACCTGCCGTTCCGGCTGTCTCGCGACGTCAACCCCGCCCTTGCTGCCGGTGCCGACGCCCTGGTGGCCAAGCAGGCCCCGGTGCTGCACCTGATCAACATGTATCGGGTGCGCGGCCACCTGGTCGCCCACCTCAACCCGCTGGGCAGCGACATGCCGCATCACTCGGAGCTGGAGCTGGCCCGCTACGGCCTCTCCATCTGGGATCTGGACCGGGAGTTCTTCACGGGCGGGCTGGCCGGCACCCAGCGCGCCACCCTGCGCGAAATTCTGCGCATCCTCCAGGACGCCTACTGCGATACGGTGGGCATCGAGTACATGCACATCCAAGAGCCGGACCAGAAGACTTGGATCCAGGAGCGGGTGGAGGGGGTGGACAAGGACGCCTGGCTGACCCAGGAGGAGAAGCGAAGGCTGCTGGCCAAACTTAACGCCGCCGAGGCCTTCGAACGTTTTCTCCACACCAATTATCTGGGTCACAAGCGTTTCAGCTTGGAGGGTGGAGAATCGGTGATCCCCATGCTGGACCGCCTTCTCTCCCGCGCCGCCGACGCCGGCGTAGAGGAAGTGGTGATGGGCATGGCCCACCGCGGTCGGCTCAACGTGTTGAGCAACATCGTGGGGATGAGCTACAAGACCATCTTCAAGGCGTTCGAGGAGGTGGACCCGGAGAGCCGGGAGGGCACCGGCGACGTTAAGTACCACCTGGGGGCCAAGGGCACCTTCACCTCCCCCAGGGGTAGCCAACTGCGCGTGACCCTGGCCTCCAACCCTTCCCATCTGGAGGCGGTGGACCCGGTGGTGGAGGGCATGGCACGGGCCATCCAGGATGTGTTGGGCGACACGGAACGGCGCCGCGTGCTGCCCGTGCTGGTGCACGGCGACGCCGCTTTTGCCGGCCAGGGCGTGGTGGCCGAGACGTTCAATATGAGCGCCTTGGCCGGGTACCGCACCGGCGGCACGGTGCATCTGGTGATTAACAACGGCATCGGCTTCACCACCGCACCCTTGGATGCGCGTTCGTCGGTGTACGCCACCGATGTGGCCAAGATGGTGCAGGCGCCCATCTTCCACGTCAACGGTGACGACCCTGAGGCGTGCCTGCGGGTCATCGATCTCGCCTTTGACTTTCGGCACACCTTCGGCAAGGACGTGGTGGTAGATCTCATCTGCTACCGCGTGCACGGGCACAACGAAGCGGACGAGCCGGCCTACACCCAGCCCTTGATGTACGAACGCATCGCCGCCAAGCGCTCGGTGCGCAAGCTGTACACCGAGCGGCTGATCAACCGCGGCGACCTCACCTTGGAGGAGGCAGAGAAGGCACTGGCCGACTACAAGGCGCGCTTGGAGGAGGCGTTCGCGCAGACGCGCGACTTGGGCGAGGGCATCGCGGCGCCGGCGCCGCCGGCGGCCTCCCCGTCGATGGGCACGGTGCCACCGGTGGATCGTGGGACGCTGGACCGGGTGCTGGCCGGTCTCACCTCGGTGCCCTCGGGGTTTACCATGCACCCCAAACTGGCCCGCGCCTTCCAGGGGCGGGCGCGCATGCTCGCCGACGGCGCCGTGGACTGGGGGACGGCGGAGTTACTGGCCTTTGGCACGTTAGTTCTGGAGGGCGTTCCGGTGCGGTTGTCGGGGCAGGACTCCCGGCGGGGCACCTTCAGCCAGCGGCACGCCGTGTTGGTGGACTTCAAGACCGGTGCCAGCTACACGCCCTTAAGCCATCTGGATGCGGCGCAGGCGCCGTTTCTCATCTACGATTCCCTGTTGTCCGAGTACGCAGTGTGCGGGTTCGAGTACGGGTATTCGGTGGCTCGCCCCGAGGCTCTGGTGCTGTGGGAGGCACAGTTCGGCGACTTCGCCAATGGCGCCCAGATCATCATCGATCAGTTCCTGGCGGCGGCGGAGGAAAAGTGGGGACAACGCTCGCGTCTGGTGTTGCTGCTGCCCCACGGGTACGAAGGGCAGGGGCCGGAACACTCCTCCGCTCGTCTGGAGCGCTTTCTCCAGCTGTGTGCCGGCGAGAATCTGCGCGTTGCCGTGCCCTCCACCGCCGCCCAGCACTTCCACCTGCTGCGTCGCCAAGCCTACAGCGAACCGGCCGCTCCGCTGGTGGTCATGACCCCCAAAAGCCTTTTACGCGCCCGGGAGGCGCGCAGCAGCGCCGCCGCCTTTGCGGGCGCCTTCCAGCCAGTGCTCGATGACCCGGCTCCCCCCGCCGATGTACGCCGGGTCCTCCTCACCTCAGGTAAGGTGGCGTACGACCTGCTGGCGCGACGGGGTGAGCTGGGCCCCGACACCGCCGTGGTGCGGTTGGAGCAGCTCAACCCCTTCCCGGCTGCCCAGCTGACCGCGGTTTGGGAGCGGTACGGACGCCCGGCGGAGGTGCGCTGGGTGCAGGAGGAACCCCGCAACATGGGCGCCTGGAGTTTCGTTGCGGCACACCTGCACGACCTCCTGGGCGACTGTCGGTTGCGCTACGTGGGGCGCCCGCCCTCGGGCAGTCCGGCCACCGGCTCAGCGCGCCGTCACCAGCAGGAGCAGCGGGCGCTGGTGGAGGCGGCGTTCGCGCCCGAGGCCGCCCTGGCTCACTCCTTCATGTTCATGATGTAAACCAGCTTGACGTAGGGCGGCAGGTGCAAGGACGAGTCGACGGTGATCGCGTGGGTGTGCTCGTCCGTGGCCACGTCCTTGTCATCGCCTTTCTCCACCTCGGTGTCCTTGGTGGCCTGGCCTAGGCGGGCGGAGTGGGTGTGGGATAGGCTCCCACCGGTTTCGCCCAACGCTCCGGTGCCGGGCTCAAGGCCCATAATGAAGCGGTTGCGCAGGTCGGGGGTGAGCTTGCCGGAAGCGGTGACGCTGCCGTCGCACAGTACCCAGCCGGCGGGAATCTCGGTGCCGTAGAAGGCCACGATGGTGCCCGACGGCACCGCCGGAACTGCCGCGGCCGACTGCGGAGCTGCTGGCGGCGCGCTGGCCGGTCGACCGCAGGCCGCCGCCAGCGCCGCCAACCCCACCCCGAGGGTCCATCGTATCCTTGACCGTCTTGGCATCGCTTCGTCTCCTTTCCTCCTCTAGACAGCTGGTGCTAGGGTGGCACTCTTCGCTCGCGAGTGATAGCCCCGGCGGGCGGCGCGTCGCCGACTCGCTGGCAAGCGGCGCGGAGGTGCCAAGCGATCTGCCACTGGCGCGGGTCGGGGTTCCACATGCCCAAATAGGCCGTTCCTCTCAGATGGGCGGCGTTCCAACCGTTGTCTGGGGCGAAGACGTGGAGCGAGTGAATGCCCACCGAGAGCGCCACCAGAGTGCCCGCCACCGCCATGGGGACGCGCCGCCCTCGCCAACGCGCCAGCGCCGCCGCGCAGGCCGGCGACAGGAGCAGGGCAACCTCGGAGATAATGCGGTAGCCGTAGCTCCAGCCGCCGTGCCACTCTTCCCACTGCGCCACCAGCGGCAACAGGAGGAGCGCAGCCGTCGCCCCTACCACCCCCAGCGGCGGCAGGGGAGGTTCGTGGGCCTGTCTCCCCGGCGCGGTGGAACGGCCAACCAATCCGCGCAGCTCGCCAACCACACCCACCGCGGCCAGCCCAAGAAAGGGCGAATAGACGAAGAGGCCGCGGGACGGTTCGAAGAGCAGGGCAAGGAGGCCGCCCGCCAGGCTGTGACCGAACCCGGCCCCGCCGTGGTGTACGGTGTGGGCAAAGAGCAGCGGCGAGCCGGTGGTGGCGTGGTTGTAGGCGAGGGTGAAAAGGGCGAACGGTCCGGCACCGGCGGCGGCGCGCAGCGCCGTACCCCACCGCCCCCGGCTGCCAGCAGCGAACAGCACCAGCGCCGGCAGCAGGTTGGAGGTGCGGCACAGCACCGCCCAGCCTAGAGCCACGCCCAGCCCCACCTCCTGGCGCGGCGATGGCTTGGGCAGGGCGAGGATGGCCAGGGCGGCCGCCAGCCCCGCCTGGGACGGGCCATGCTGCCAGAGGTCCTGGGCGGCGGCCGAAAACGCCGTCGTGCCGAAGGCGTAGGCGAAGGCGGCCAGCCACGCCCCCCGTGGGGCGTACCTGGTGAGGGCCGCCAGCAGGAGTCCAACCGAGGCGGCCGTCCACAGGGCGGCGGCGAGCTTGGCTGTGGCGTCCAGCAGCTCCAGCGATAGCGGCGCCCCGGCCAGCCGCGCTGGGACGAGGAACGGCACCAGGGCGAAAGCGCTGCCGGGCGGGTACATGGAGTAGATGTGGCCGCTGGGAGAGGTGATCGCCTGCACCAGGATGGGGTCGATGGCGGGGCGGAACTCGTCCAGGTTGAAGTTGCCTTCGCCCAGCAGACTGACCGCCGCCCAGACCTGGGGCTGGCTGTCCAAGTAGATGATCCGCTGGGAGTTGACCAAGTAGACGGTGGCCGCTACGGCGGCCGAGAGGATCACCCCGGTGGGCATGGCGGCAGCGTGCAGGGGGCGGCGCCGGGCCAGCCGCCATCCCAGCACCAGCAGGCCGGCGAGTAACCACACCCCCGCCATCGATGCGGCGGTGACGGCCCCAGGGATCGCCATGGGGCGATGGTACCCGCATCAGGGGGCGACGAGAATCTCCAGCTCGTGGACGGACCAGTAGTAGACGGGGTGGGCGGCGGTGCAGGTGAGGCGCAGGAAGCGGGCCGGGGTGGGCGGCAGGGGGATATCCAAGCGTGGGTCGGCGGGGGTGAGGTAGGCGGTGATCGGCAACTCTGGGAAGTGACCACTGGCGGTTTCGTGCCAGCTGGAGCCGTCACTGGAGACCGCCATGCGCCAGCCGCGCGGAAAGTCGTTGCGACTCGTGCCCAGATGCAGCCGTACCCCGCCCACCAGGATCAACCCCCCTGCATCCACCGTGAGGGTATCCCCTTCTTGCTGTGGACGGCCGGTGGCCCAGCGGGTACGCAGATTCCCGTCGGCGGCCAGGTTGGCCTCCGCCCCGTTGACGGAGGCAGACAGCGCGAGGGCCGGTCCTGCCCGAAGGCGTCTCGGTGAATCGGCGTGAAAAGCCGCCCTGGGCTCCCGCTCCAGCTCGAACACCCAAGTGGCCGGGAAGATCTGTCGCAGCTGCACTCCTGGTGTGTGGTAAAGGGCCTCAGCGAGAGTGCGCCCCTCGGCCCAAGGGCGGCCCTCTCGCTGGCGGTGGACGAGGAGAAAGCGCACCCCCAGGGCGCGGGCGTCGGCCAGGTTGTCGGCCAGTGTTTGCCCGCCCCAGCGGCGCTGCAACTCTTGATAGACGGGCGGCGCCAGCCCGGAGAAGCCGTTCACCAGCGGCCGCCAGTGCAAGGTGGAGGCGAGCACGCGCGGGCACTCCAGCCGCCACCACTGGTGTGGGTCCAGGGGCAACGGGAGCTCGAGAATGGCGTCGCGCTCGCCGGCTTCGCGGTCGAGCCAGCGGTACACCCGTGACTCTTCGCCCACGAGAGTCACGGACGTTAAGGGAATCGGCGTAGAGGCGTATTCCAGCGCCACCAGCCCGGCAACCAGGGCGAACACCCCGGCCTGCAGGCCGCGCCGACGCCCGGCCAGCAACGCCGCGACGCCGCAGGCGGCCAGCACGGCAAGGGCGAGCATGGTGAGCACGTGCACCCGGCTGACGGCGCGAATGCCGTCAAACCCCGGCACCCACTGGTAAAGCAGGCGATAGGGCCCGCGTGTGCCAAAGGTCAGGGTGAAGGCGAAAAGCCCCAGGGCGGCGTAGACCCCCATGGCCGACCACGGTGCGTGGGGGGCGCGAAAGGCGCGGATCAGCGCTGCGCCCGCCAGCGCCAGGGCGGCCAGGATCGCCGGTCGTACCGGCGATGAGACCGACAGCAGCGGCGGCAGCGCCAGGGGACCGAGCCCCGCCACCACTGCTGCGCCGAGCCCCGCCACCCCTGCCACCGCCGCTAGCCCCACCTCGGCAGCGCCGGGGCGACCGCCGTGGCGAACGAAAACCACGGCGCCGGCGGCTGCCAACAGCAGCACCGTCACGCCGGGGAAGAGCTGTCCCTCGGCGGTGCGCAGCGGGGCGGTCAGGGTGCCGTAGAGGCGATTGATGGGCGGCGCGGCCAGGTACGACCCCAAGGTGATATCGTTCATGACCTCCCGCCTGAACCCCATCTCTCGCTGCATGAGCACGTACTGACGGAAAAACGGTGCAGCAACGGCAGCGCTTTCCAGCCCGGCGAGGGCAAGGCCACGCCAGATGCGCCCGTCCCGCAGCAGGCGGCGGCGCGGCAGCTCGACGAGCAGGAAGAGCCCGACCGCCAGGCTAAGGAAGAGGGCGTAGTACCCGTTGGCCAAGATCTGCCCGGTAAAGACGGTGGCGAACAGCAGGCCGTCGCGGCGCCGCCGGTGCTCGAGAAACCGATCGAGGAAGAGCAACGACAGGGGGAAGCCCGCCGCTCCCAGCACCTGCACGTGGGAGAGGTGCGCGAACATGAACGGGCAGAAGGCGAAGATGATGCCGGCCAGGATGGCGGGCAGGGTGGCGCCGGTGAGGCGGCGGGCGAGGGCGAACATGGCCAGCGCCGACGTACAGAACGACACCAGCAGAACGATGTTGTGCGCCAGGATGGGGTTACCGCCGGCCCAGATGAGCGGCGCGGCCAGCAGCGCCTGGGGGAAGAGATGCTCCGAGTAGGCCAAGGTCCGCCGGTGGGGGTGGAAGATGTTGGCGTCGAAGTAGTCGGCGAGCTCGCCGCGCTTCAGCTTGTGGGCGTTCCAGGCGAGCACCCAGGCGTTGTACAACGGGTCGCCGGGGTCGCGCACACCATCGCTCAGGTGCATGATCTGGGGCCACGTGGCGAGCAAGGTCAAAGCTACGAACAACCCTGCCACCGCCAGCCAGCGTTGCCATGCGCGCACGTTGTTAGGATACGGCGGCCAGCAGTCGCTCGTTGACCGGGGCAGTGAGGCTGAGGCGGCGAGCCTCCCGGACCACCGCACCGTTGCGCAAATCCAGCGCCTTGGCGGCGCTGACGCGCACCCAGGAGAGTGGCTCGGCGCTGGCGCAAAAGGCATCCCACCACTGGGGCTGCGGCTCGACCCCGACGGCACGGCCCAGCACTGTCGCCGCCTCGTGAAACACCGCCCGAGCCTCGTCGGGCCAGCTGGCGAGGTACTCCCCCAGGCTCACCCCGCGCACCGCCAGGGGGAGACCGACGACGCAGTTGAAGGCCATCTTCTCCACGTCGGCGGCGGCAAAGGCGGCGCTGTCCAGGGTTGTGCAGGGGATGCCCCCCTCGTTCAGCAGGGCGGTGAGCGCCGGGGCCAGCGGCCCGGCGAAGGGCGAGGGGCGCAGGACCTGGAAGAACTCCCCTTTGGAGGTAAACCAGATGAGTCCGCGGGTGCACCCCGGCAGCGCCGCCAAGAGCGGCCGCACCCAGCCGTTCTGCACGAACACCAGGCGACTGGGGTCGACCTCTCCCAGGCGGGGAAGTACCCCCGTCAGTGCTTCTTCCCGCACACACACCAGCACTGGGCCGCCCGCTCCCGCCAGGGTATCCCACCCCTGCTGGCGGGTGACCGGCACGATGGTCGCCCCGGCCCGTTCCAGTGCGCCGGCGAGCCGCCGGCCGACTTCACCCATGCCTACCACGTGCACGCCCATGCCACCATGCTGCCGTGTCGAGGAGCCAAAGACAAGGGTGGGCGCGCCCTCTCGACCAAGAAAGAGGGCGGAGTCGCCTCCGCCCTCCAGGTAGGATGGGTTGTCAGTTGCCTACAGCGAGGCAAGCATCCCTTCGGCCTCCTCGCAGGTCTTCTTGACTCCGGCCACCGACGTGGCCAGCGCCTCTTGCTCCTCTGGGGTGAGGTCCAGTTCGATGATCTTTTCCACACCGTTGGCTCCCAAGATGGCGGGCACGCCCACGAACAGGCCGTGCACGCCGTACTCGCCTTCGAGCTTGGCACAGACGGGGAGGATCTTGCGCTTGTTGAAGATGATCGCCTCAGCCATCTCCAGCGCCGCCCAGGCGGGCGACACGAAGGCGGAACCGAAGCCCAACAGCCCCACCACCTCCCCGCCGGCCTTGCGGGTGCGCGCTTCGATCTTGGCCAAGGTGTCTGTATCGAGGAACTTGGTCACCGGGATGCCGGCGATCTGGCAGGTGGAACGCACCGGCACCATGTCGTCCCCGTGGCCGCCTAGCACGATGGCGTTGACGTTTTCCACCGACACGCCGGCCGCCTCGGCGACGAAGTAGCAGTAGCGCCCGGAGTCGAGGACTCCGGCCATGCCCATGAGCTTGTTCTTGGGGGGGCCAAGCCGCTTGTCGAGGGTGTAGACGATGGCATCGAGGGGGTTGGCGATGGAAATGATCATCGCATCGGGGCAGTACTGCTTGATGCCCTCGGCAACCTGGAGGGTTACTTTGAGGTTGATGGCCAGCAGCTCCTCGCGGCTGGGGAAGGTGCCGTCGGGCCTGGCCTTGCGCGGCACCCCGGCGGTGTTGATGACCAGCTGGGCTCCCGCCAGCGCCGAGTAGTCCTTGGATCCCACCAGCTTGATGTCCCTGGCAATGGTCGGCAGCCCCTCGGCGATGTCCAGGCATTTGCCGATGGCCACCGATTGCTTCTTGACCACCTCTTGGCGTTCGGGGGGATCCTCCGGGTTGGGCATGGGGGCCGGGTCGGTCATGCCGATCTCCCGCGCCAGACGGCGCTGGGCGATCTCCTGGGCCAGCACCCCACCGATGTAGCCGCCGCCGATCAGTCCTATCTTCTCGAGCATATCGCTCCTCCTTTCTCTACCCAACGGTTGGTGCGGGGGCCTCCGGCACGCCCTCGCGACGCGTGATGCCCTTGGGGGCTTCCGCCAGCTTGGCCGGACAACGCTGGGAGCGGAGCCTGAGGTAGTCAGCCACCAGCTCCCTCTTCATGAGCTGGATAGCCTTAGCCGGGTCGACACCCTTGGGACAGACCCGCGAACACTCCCCGGCAAAGTGGCAGCGCCAGGGGCCGCGCTCACCCGCCAGCACCTCCCGCCGCTGGGCGAAGCCGTGGTCGCGGGAGTCCGAGTTGTACCGATGCGCCTGGGCCAGCGGCATCGGTCCGGCGTACAGCGGGTCGGTGGCGTAGGTAGGGCAGGCGGCCATGCAGCAGCCGCACTTGATGCAGTAGGAGAACTGCAGGTAGTGCTCCAGCTCCTCGGGGGACTGCCAAAACTCACCGGAGGGGTTCTCCATCTCTTCGTGGTCATCCCGCACGATGAACGGTGACAGCTCCCGGTGGGTGGCAAACATGGGCCCGAGGTCGGGAACGAGGTCCTTGATGATATTGAAGTTGGGGAGGGGACCCACGGCAACTGTGGTGGTAGCAAGCTCGGAGATCTGGGTGTTGCAGCCCAGCCGGGGGGAGCCGTTGATGAGCATGCCGCAGGAGCCACACACCCCCATGCGGCAGGACGAGCGCCAGGCCAGCCCCGGTGCGTGCAGTTCCTTCACCAGCCACAACCCGTCCAGCACGGTCATCCCCAACGCGTAGGGGATGCGGTACTCCTCCCAATGGGGCGCTTGGTCCCGGTCGGGATCAAAACGGCGGACGCGATAGGTGACCTCCTTGACGTTGGTAAAGTCCATCGTCCGCCCCCCTCTACAGTGACCGCGCCAGCGCCGTGGCGGCAAAGGCTGCCCAGGTGCCGTAGACGAACAGGCCCACGCCGAGCAGTAGCAGTACCACCGCCACGGCGCGCTTGAACGCCGCGCCCAAGTGGAGTTCAAAGAGGATGTTCTTAAGGCCGTACAGGCCGTGGAACAGCGCCGCGCCCAGCAGCACGGTGTAGGTGACGGGGAAGAAGATCATCTTGGCGCGCGCCGCCACGTTGGCCCAGTCGATGGGGTGGCCGCCGGCGGGGTTCAGCGACGCGATCTTGATCACGTCGTCCAGGTGCATGATCAGCATGTGCAAGCCCAAGAAGACGAAGATCACCAGCCCAGCGAGCACGTGCCAAGTCCACAGTTGGTTATCGCGGGTCATGGCATCACCTCCCCGTGCAGCACGAAGAAGTCCAAGGTGCCGGCGGCCGCCAACAGAGCCGCCAGCACGAGCGCTGCAATGGCCAGCGGGCGTTGGAAGTCCACCGAGGTCTTGTAGGGGTAGACCGGCTCAAAGGGTTTGCCGACCCCCCAGCCCAGTTCGATAAACACCAGGCGGAGCCCGTTGGCGGCGTGAAAGGCAAAGGCCAGGAACACCAAAAACTCGCCGACGGTAAACAGCGACCCGGTGACCCGGCCCATGGCCGTCGCCCACGCTGCTTCGCCGAACGCCCGCGACGAGGTGACGAGGATGTGCAGCAGGAAGTAGAAGACTAGCCCTAGTCCGGTGAGGCGGTGCAGGGTGTAGAGGTAACGTTCCAACCCCCAACGCCCGCCTCCCAACCACCCCCAGACGCCCAGGCGGTTCGGATACCCCTTGGCAGTGAGCATGTTCGCTCCCCCTTCCTTTAGTACTTGCGCTCCACCGGCTTCCACGTGGTGATGGTGACCGGTTTGTACTCCAGGCGTGGGCCCTTGTCGGTTTTGAAGGCCAGCGTGTGCTTGAGCCAATTTTCGTCGTCCCGCGCGGGGAAATCCCGGCGGGCGTGACCTCCCCGCGACTCCTGCCGCGCCAGTGCTCCCGTCACCAGGACTTCCGCGAGGTCGAGCAGATTCTCCAGCTCGAGGGCGTGGAAAAGGTTCGAGTTGTAGGTCAGACCTTGGTCGACAATTGGGGCAGAGAGGGAGCGCTGGCGGATCGCTTTCACGGTCTCCAGCGCCTTGGCGAGGCCCTCGCCGGTGCGGAAGACCCCCACGTTGTGGTCCATGGTGGCGCGCAACTCGCGGCGCAGCTGGTAGATATTTTCGTTACCCCGGCGCCCCTTGAGCTCGGCGATGTGTTCCTGGGAGGCCCTCACCATGGCTTCGGGGACGGGTGGAGGATCTTTAAGCTGGGGGCAGGCGGCGACGATCTCGGCGCCGGTGATGCCGCCCCACACCAGGCACTCGGCGGTGGAGTTGGAGCCCAGGCGGTTGGCTCCGTGCAGGGAGACGCACGCCGCCTCGCCGGCCGCCCAGATCCCATCCACCCGCGTCTTGCCGTTGATGTCGGTTTCCACCCCGCCCATGGAGTAGTGGGCCACCGGACGGATGGGGATCGGTTGAGTGATCGGGTCGAGCCCCAAAAACTTGATGCACACCTCCCGAATCAGCGGTAGTCGGGTGTTGATGCGGTCGGCGCCCAGGTGGGTGAGGTCCAGGTGCAGATAGTGCAAGCCGTCGTCACGCTGGAAACCGCGACCCTCGAGGATCTCAGTCATCTCGGCCCGCGACACCATGTCGCGCGGCGCCAGCTCCATCAGCTTGGGCGCGTACTTGTCCATGAAGCGGCTGCCGGTGTTGTCCTTAAGGTAGCCGCCTTCACCCCGGCACCCCTCGGTCATGAGGATGCCCGAGGGCACCAGGCCGGTGGGGTGAAACTGCAGAAACTCCATGTCTTCCAGCGGCAAGCCGGCGCGGTACGCCATGGCCATACCGTCGCCGGTGACGGTCTGGGAGTAGGTGGTGAATCCGTACAGCGTGCCGGCACCGCCGGTGGCAATGAGCAGTGCCTTGCCCCGCAGGACCACGGTCTCGCCCGAGGGAGCGTGGATGCCCACCAAGCCCGCAAAGCGTCCTTCAGACACCAGAATGTCAGTGACGAACAGCTCGTCGTAGCGCTCAAAGCAGCGGTAGCGCAGCAGCTGATCGTACAGCGTCTGCATTTCGAAAAAGCCGGTCTTATCGGCGGCCAGCGTGGCGCGGGGAAAGGAATGACCGCCGAACGGCCGTTGGGCGATGCGTCCGTGCTCATCCCGCGTCCAGGGAATCCCCCAGTGATCCAGTAGTCGGATCTCTTCCGGCATCTGCCGTACGAAGCGGTGGACGACGTCCTGGTCGGCGAGAAAGTCCGACCCCTTCACCGTGTCCCAGGCGTGCAGGTCGAAGGAGTCACCCTCCTCCGGGCGCAGCACCGCCGCCGTGCCTCCCTCTGCGCACACCGAGTGGGCGCGCATCAGCTGCACTTTGGACACGATGCCGATGTTGATCTTGCCGCCGCCCTTGCGCGAGATTTCCACCGCTGCGCGCAGACCGGCCAGCCCCGCCCCCAGGATGAGGACGTCGTGGGTGATCACCTGGGCCATCGCCAACCCTCCTCAGTGGTTCCGCGACATGCCTGGCCCGCCCGGCGCGGGGGCGCAACCGCCGGCCGGCGGGGTTGTGCATGCCGAGAATGTGTCCAGTGCGTGCCGGGGGGACGGTCGTCCACGGCCTGACGCAACACCCTCCACGTCTTGCTGCCGCGGGCCGCGCCGACTATTTGTGCGGGTGTCCACGCCCCCCGTCCCCCTCGATTTGGACGCGGCGACCACCGTCACCGCGCGACACGCTCGCGACATTAGCACCTCATTCGTATTTTCACAAGCAGCTCCCCGTGCCGCCTGGGCGGGCGAGCGTTCTCCCCGGCTCCGCCGCCTCCGCCCTGCCAAAGGCCATCGCCCATGGCCGCGCTCTCAGGCCGGGGGTGGTGACAGCGGTCCACCACACTAACCGAGGGAGGGAGCTGGTCTGGGACGGTTACCGTGGCTCTACCCCGGGCCCTCGTCCCCACCGGCGGTTGGGCGATCTCCAAGGGCCAGGGAAGTAGGCGCTGCCGATGGCTGCGCCGGAGCGCCCTGGAATTGGCGCCGTCGATCTCCGCGGTAGACTTATGGACGATGATCGGTGGCGAGCCCGAGGACGTGTATCCAGGTGTCACACTTTCGGCCAGAAAGGGTCCTATTCGACCTTACAAGACCCTTTGGATCCACGGCAAGTACTTACTCAATAGTAGCTTTTTCACCTTGGCATGCAGTGTGCTTCTTCTGAGGGGGACGATGATGGTGCCTTCTAACCTCCGGGCCCGTGGTTTCACCCTCCTGGAAGCGCTGGTGGTTGTGGCGCTCCTGGGGATCGTGGCGGCGATCGTGGGCGGCATCCTCAATACCGCGTACCAGAAAATGCGGCTGGAAACGGCGGTCAATGACATCGATTCTTTGTTGGAGTCGGCCTATTCGGCCATGGTCAGCACCCAGGGGGAGGTGTTTATCGGTCTCCAGAAGGAACCCTGGCGGCTGCGGGTAGCTCGAGATGCGGAGCTCACCGACGTGGTTGCAGAGTTGATGGTGCCGCAGTACGTGAGCTTCTCCATGGCTTCGGTGGAGGGGGTGGAGACCAACTGGCCGGCAGTCTCGACGGCGGGTCCGTGGCGGCTGCGTCTGGACACCATGGGTCGGACCACCACCGTGGCAGGAGCGCCGCTGAACGCGGTGCAGACCTTGACCGTCACCCACCGCGACGTGGTGACCGGCCGGCTTAAGCCGCGGCTGCGCTACCAGGTTCGCATTTACCCCTTGTGGCGCGTGGATGTGGCCAAGGAGGTCGTGCCATGAGACGTAGCGGCCGAGTGCAAGGGCCGCGCCGCCGAGGCGAGCGCGGCATGAGCCTGGTGGAAGTCCTGGTGGCGTTTTTCCTGCTGCTGGTGATTTCGCTGTCGGTGTTGGAGATGTTTTCCTTGGCCTACGCTATCAACATGGGCGCGCAGGCGCGCACCGATCTCACCTATCGGGCGCAGCGGGTGGGGGAGGCGATCCGTTGGATGTACAGCTTGCAGGAGGGCAACCCCACCCTCTTCGAGTCTGCGAAGGCCACTTCGGGCGTGGATTTGGCAGCGCAAACGGGCACCACCGTCACCCTGCCCACCTCGCCCGGCGACCCGACCTGGGCGTTTTGGGGTCCCGCCGGCGTCAACGTGGTGGAGGAGAACGCCCGCTTCGTGCTGCGTTACACGGTGGAGGATGGCGGCGCGGTGGGACGCTGGCGAGTGGCCGTGGGGGCGGAGCCCCGCGGGGACGACCGGCGCTATCTGGGCAGCGTTTCGGCGGCAAAGGCGGTGAGGTATGTGGCGGTCATCCGGTAAAGGGCAGCGCGGCTTCGGCTTGGTTGAGCTTCTTGTCGTCCTGGTGACGCTGACCATCATCTTGGTGCTCACCGGGCAGCTGGTGTTCGCCATGCGGCGCTCGGCGCTGCAGCAGCAGTACCAGGTGGATGCCCGCCAGACTGCGCGCGGTGCCGTGGACTACATCAACTTCATGCTGCGCGGCGCCCTGGATCCACCCAACCAGCCCGCCGGTTCGGTGGCGCTCCTGTTCCGCGCCTCCTGGGGTGGGACCGATACCCAGCTCACCTATGACAACGTCACCGACGCCAACCTCGCCGATGTCGGCACCGACATCATCACTTTTGCGCGCTTCCACGAGGGCACCACCATCACTCCCGTACGGGCCGAGGGGGGCGATGCTTCCGGTGGGGTGTGGTGGTGGGGCTTCGACGACGGCTGCCGTACCGGCGCCACCCAGGCCGAGCGGGAAGCGGCCAACCTGGCGCTCTTCAAGCAATTGACCGGCTTCGTTGCCGACTCGAGCCCGAGTGAACCATTGCTACTCCTGGACGATTCGGGCCAGGCCGCCATTTACCAGATCTGCAGCTACACCAGTGCCCACTGCGACGTCACGGCGCCGTGCGACCAGCCTTGCGTGGTGGTGCAGGCGAACAATAGCTGCACCGGCGGGATCATTCCCGCCGGTGGCTACGCGGGGATGGTCAACCCGCGGCTGGTGGTGGGGCTGCGCTACGCCACCCTGCGCGTCAAGCACGGCTGGCTGCAGCAGAAGGACGGGATCTTCGACCCGGCCAACCCCGACGACGGCTTTGTGCCCATTTTGCCGAACGTCGAGGACCTGCAGATCGCCTACATCTTCGACCGCGCCATTGGCGGTGCGGGGCTCGCCGACGTGGTGTGGAACAACGACCCCACCCACACCCTGCCGGCCGGTCAGGGCAGGGTTCCGGATGCCACTCAGGCGCGCCAGGTGATCGGTGTGCGCATCACGGTCACCGGCCGGGCGGCGCAGGAACAGCGCGGCGCGGGGCAGGAACGGTTTTACCGGCCGCGAGCGGAGAATCACCCCGGTGGCGAGGAGTCCGGTGAGCCGGCGAACGGCTTTGCGCGCTTTACAGTCTCATCCACCGCGCTGCTGCGCAACCGCATCGGTGGAATGTAGGGGGCGGGCATGAGGCACGATCATCAGCGCGGAATTGCCCTGGTCAGCGTCGTCGTGGTGCTGCTGGTGCTCACGGTGTTGGGCATCACCGCCGCCATCATGATGACCCAGGAGGACCGCACGGCACGCCAAATGGAGTTGCAGAAGGCGGCGTTTTACGTCGCCGAGGCCGGCCTGCGCCACGGCGAACAGGTGCTGCGCGGGGTGACCTACAGCAACGTCACCCTCAATCTGCTGCTCAACCACGTCTCGAGCACCCAAACCCCGGCCGCCAACCCCAAGGTGCCCCAGCAACCGCCGCCGTGGTCGGCGGCGCGGCTGGGGGCGTACCTCACCACTGTGCCTGGCGGTGGGGAGGAGTTGGCCAACGTTGAGGTGACCGGCGATTTCCGCCTGCCCGGCAAAGATCGGGCGTTTTACAGCTTGTACGTGCGCAACAACGAGGATGATATCGGCGGCGCCACCGCCAACAGTGATTCTTTGATTCGCCTCATCGCGGTGGGGTGGATCGCCAGTCCCTCGGGCCGGGTGTTGGCTGCCAAGACGTTGGAGGAGGAGTTCAACTTCTTGGGTGCGGCGCAGAGTCCGTCGGCCCAGAAACTCTCCGACCAGGGCGGCACCAGCTCTGGGATTTTCACCGGCAACTAGCAGGAGGCATGAAATGACACGGATCCTCACAATGGCGCGACACGCACTCTCCGGCGGCGGGCCCTCCCACCCCGCGTGGCGGCAGGCCGTGGCCATGCTCGTCGCCTTCCTGCTCACCGGCGTCACCGCCCTGCCGTTGAAGGCGCAGACCATCAACCCTGCCGACGAGGGGTACGACCCCATGCGCCAGATCACCGAGCAGATCTACAACCCCAACGTGATGATCGTGCTGGACCTATCGGGGTCGATGGAAAACGATATTGCCGGCAACTGGGTCGGAGTGGATTCTGTTGGAGGGCCCCCCTCGGCCCGCTGGGACGTAGTCGGCGAGGACTGCGGCTGCGACTCCGACGGAAAAGGTCTGCGCGGCTTGTACTTCAACGGTCGCATCCCCGGCGACGGTTCCTCCAACGGCTCCGCCGCCCTGGCGGCGGTGCACGGCGACGGCTTTGGCGCCTCGGCCCCCCCGGAGGCGGTCAATTTTGTATGGGAGCACGCAGCCCCCGACCCTTCCGTCAACGCAGACAACTTTTCGGTGCGCTGGGAAGGTTGGGTGGAGCCGCTGTACACTGACGAGTACACCTTCTTCATGCGGCATGACGACGGGGTGCGCGTCTGGCTCAATGGGGTGCGCATCATCGACTTCTGGAGCGATACCCCACCGCGGGAGACCAGCTCCACGCCGGTGCTGTTGCAGGAGTGCGAGAAGTACCCCATTGTCATCGAGTTCTACGAGCATGCCGGGCGCGCCATCGCCCAGTTCTCCTGGCAAAGCACGCAGCAGCAAAAGGAGATCGTGCCCGTCACCCAGCTGTACCCCGCCCAGGGTGTACCGCCCACCGCCACCCCCACCTTCACCCCCACCGCCACCCCCACGGCGACGGCCACCCCCACAGCGACGGTGACCCCCACGGCGACACCGACGGCGACGCCCACCGCCACCCCCACCGTCACCCCCACGGCGACGCCCACCGCCACCCCCACCCTCACGCCTACGGTGACGCCCACCGCCACCGCCACCCGCACCCCCACGGTGACGCCCACCGCCACCGCCACCCGCACTCCCACCGTAACTCCCACCGCCACGCAGACGCCCACGGCGACGGTGACACCCACGATGACGCGGACGCCCACGGCGACGCGGACGCCAACGGTGACGCCGACCCGCACCGTGACGCCGACCCGCACCGTGACGCCGACGCGGACGCCGACCCGCACCCCGACGCCGACGCGCACCGTGACACCGACCCACACCGTGACGCCGACGCGGACGCCCACGTTCACACCGGGGCCCACGAACACGCCTACGCCCACGCCCACCATCACGCCCACACCCACCATCACGCCGACGCCGACACGGACGCCGACCAGCACTGTGACACCGACGCGGACGCCGACGTTCACGCCGGGGCCGACTAACACGCCGACGCGCACGCCGACCAACACGCCGCTGCCCACCAGCACGCCGACGCGCACGCCAACGTTCACTCCGGCGCCGACCAACACACCGACGCGCACGCCGACCAACACGCCGCTGCCCACCAACACGCCCACCCCCACCCCCACCCCGGTGCCGCCGACGGCGACCCCGACCCGCACCCCCACCCCGGTACCGCCCACGCCCACGCCCACGGCGACGCCGTCGCCGACCCCGACGCGCACGCCCACGAGCACCCCGACTCCGGCGCCCCCAACGCCGACACCAACGAAGACCCCACGGCCACTTCGCCCGGAAGTGGGCGTCTTCCCAGCGCCGGGAGAAACGTCCGGTGGGCAAGTTCGAGTTGCAGCAGCCACCCCTGCGCCGCGCAAGCGCGGCCTGCTGTGGCGCTTGCTCTCCCCGCTGCTGCCCGACTCCACCCGCGGCTGGGGGGTGATCCCCACTGCCGAGGCGGTGGTGCGCCCGGGTGCCGCCATGGCCGCTCCGGCGCTGTCGGCGCCCCTGCTCGCCCAACTCGGAGCGGAGAATCGCTGCCGGGTGTGGCGCTACCGTCTGGAAGTCTCCCAGAACACCCCGAGCCGCATGGCGACGGTGAAGAATGCGTTAGGGGATACGGTTACCATTACCTTGCCGTGGCGCCCGCCGACGGCGTGGGCGACGGAGGCCGGACAGCTGGCCCAAGTGACCAGCTTCGAATGGTCCTTAAGAACTGTCAGCATCGGGCCTTATGAGCAGTCTTTCGACGAGGACGAGTGCTACAACAGCGGCTTCCAGGAGGCCCACTGCGTCTGGAAGCGCTCCTGGACGTGGGTAGCGACTTCACCAAAGCGGCTCCCCGATCCTGGCGAACCATTCGACGCCTTTGACGAAAGCAACGGCAACCGGCCCAATGTGGGGAGCGAGGGCACCACGCAGGCCCCCCTCAACGTGGTGGGCAACAATCCGAAGGTCAACTGGGGTCTTTTGACTTTCCACGGGGTGTCGGGGCCGCGAACTTGTCCCGATCTCTCGGGCATACCGGAGTGCGGCTCTGGGGATATGACCACTCCGGTGTGCGTGCGGGTGCACGTGGACCCGGTGGGCGATCCGACCATCAACGAGACCACGCGCATCCTCTCCTACCTCCGGCTCACGTCCAACACTAGCCCTTCCGTTGACGACGACCACCCGCAAGGGCTCGGCGCCGCCGGGTGGACACCTACGCGGGCAGGCTTGGAGCTCGCCCAGGCGGCCTTGACGCAAACCGTGGCCAACGATCCCAAGACCCAATGCGGGCGCACCACTGCGGTCATCTTGGTTACCGACGGCGAGTCCAACGAGTGCAACCCGAGCAACGACTTCTGGCGGGAAAATCGCCCTCCAGCGGGGTGTCCGGACCGCGTTGCCGGCGAGTATGTGGACTACCCGCCGGGGGTCAGTAACGACATGTGGGTGAACTCCAAGATCAGTTTCCGACTGATCAAGAACGCCGATGGCAGCGAAACCGTGGTCCAGGACGGCCTGCGCACCTGGGTGATCGGCTTCTCCCAGGACGTCAGCCCCTGCGAGCTGGACCTCACCGCCTACATGGGCCGCACCGACGCCTCCAGTCCCAACGGCGACGCCGGCTTCGACTACGCCAGCAACCCGCGTCTGCCCCCCACCGACGCCCTCACCAGCGACAATAACTTCGCCGACGACGAGAGCCACTTCGCTCCGGCGGGCGGCCACTACGCCTTCTTCGCCAACAGCGCTGACGAGCTGAAGAACGCCTTCGACAAGATCTTAAGCTCCTTTGGCACCGGCGATTACACCACCTCCGCGCCAGTGGTGGCGACCGGCTCCTCGGTGGCGGGCAACCTGGCCTTCGTCGCCTCTACCTCCTACCCCGGTTGGCGCGGCCACCTCTACGCCTACGACCTGCGCGCCCAGTGCGGCACCCCCGACTGGGACTGCACCAAGCCCTGCGGCTGGAGGACCACTGTCACCAACCCCGACGGCACCACCCGCGTGGTGCGCTCCAACTGCGTGTGGGATGCGGGCGAAGTACTGTCGCTGGGAGCCGGCACCGCCTTCGCGGCCGATGGCACGGTGACCGCGCGGAAACCCCGCAACAACGGCGTGCCTCGCAAGATTTACACGTGGAACCCCGCCGATCCCAGTACACTCATCGAGGTGACCCCCGACAATTTGGGCTTGATCCGCCCCCTCGTGGGGTGTCTCCCCAACGACCCCAACTGCCCGGTCAATGCCGCCGTGATCGACTTTGTGCGCGGCAACAACGGCAGCGGTAACCCCCGCACCTGGGCGATGGGTTCCGTGATCAACTCCACCCCGGCGGTCATCGGCGCCCCCGAAAACTGGAAGCAGAACACCACCGAGAGCCACTCGGAGTTTGAGACCGAACAGCGCTGGCGCCATCAGATGGCGTGGGTGGGGGCGTCGGACGGGATGCTGCACGCCTTCGATTTGGACGACGGCGCCGAGATCCTGGCGCTGCTGCCGCCCACCATGCTGCAGCGGCAGGTCCAGCTTTATCAAAACTACAGCGCCAGACCCAACGACTACCCGGTGGGGCAGCGCTCCATGCCCGAGAACCACATTTTCGGTGTCGCCAACTCCCCGCGCTTTGCGGACATCTGGTTCGGCTCGCCGGAAAACCGTTACAAGACAGTGCTCTTCCTCACCGAGGGGGCGGGTGGTACGGGGGTGCACGCCATCGACGTGACTGCCCCGTGGGGCCGCGACCTGAACGGTGACGGCACCATCACCCCCCGCAGTCAGAACGCTACCCCCGCCGGTGAGACCGACTACGGCTGGCAGGAGAGCTCTCCTGTGCGAGTCTTGTGGAGTAAATCCCGCGCCGATCTCCCGCAGCTGGGCCACACCTGGAGCATCCCGGCCCTGGGTGCCCTGGACAGCGATACTTGGCTGTTGCAGCTGGGCGGCGGTTGGGACGAGCGCTTCACGCTGGACGACCTGCCGCAGGTGCTGCAGCTCGATCCTACCGACGGCTCGCTGGTTCGCAGTCGCAGCCTGACCAACCAAAACACTGGCGCACTGGTACGCAATCAGAGCTTCGCCGACGCGGTGATCTGGAAACGCGACTCCAAGTTCTTCGCCCAGGACAACCTGGTGAACCAAGGGGTGCAGGTGGACTTGCAGGGGCGGGTATGGGCTTTCCAGCCCAATGCCTGGGATAGGACCGAGTTGGCCAACGTCGGAGCCAACAACCCCCTCTACTACTCGCCGGCGGTGGCCGGGTATCCCACCTCCTCGCCGCAGTACTCGCTGTACGCCTTCTCCTCTGGCAGCTTCTACGAAAAGAGCCGCAACGTTAACAGTGCTTCGACGGGGACTACGGGGAACTTCATTCCCAAGATCTTTATCGGCGTAAAGTCGGCCTCGGTGGGGACCACAATGACGGTGATCAGCAAGCCGCTGTCCGAGATACCCTCGCCCGACGGGCAGGGCACCCTCGGGCCGCGCACCCAGGTGACGGCTTCGCCCATGATCTTCACCCCGGCGGAGGGCTATCCTGGTTTGCCGTTCGCCCTCTTCCTGGCCTACGACCCCGACGCCATGGAGTGCGGCGGTCGGTCCTACATCGTCCGGGTGGACTTCGACCCCGCCAACCTCAATGCCGCCCAGTATCGTAGTTACGAGGGCGGCGAGGGGGCGGCGGCCGGCTTCGCCGTCGCCGGTGACAAGGTGATCGCGTCGTACTCCTACCGCGGGGCCAATGGTCGCGCGTCTATCGCCTTCATCCCCGATATCACCATCGCCGCCGGCGGCGTTGGCAACGAGGTGGTGTGGTGGCGTGAGCTGCGCTAGCGCCACCTGATGGAGAGGTACCTCCAGCGGGGCGGGTCCGAATGGGGCCCGCCCCGCCGCTGTGTGCCTCGCCGCCACGGAACGAGCTTTTCGGCCTCGGCGGCGGGGGGCACCGCCTCGTCAGGGGTCAAGGGGCCGGCAAGCCCCGTCGTCCACAGCGATGTCGACCCACCAGAAGTACTCTCGGGGGTGTGGGCCGAGGCGCAGCGGGCGTGGCTGCAGGCCAGCGGCGAGCAATTCGTCGCTGGGAGTGGGCCCGCCGCCGGCGGGCCAATTGCCCACCGAGACCACGTGGACGACTCGTCGGAGGGCGTCGGGGCGCTGCCAGTAGCGCTCGTCCACCGGCACCGCGCCCCAAGAGAGGTAGTAGGGCCGCCGCTGGTGTATCCGCGTCAGGGCCAGGGCAGGGTCGGCCACCATGGCGCGCCACACCTCGGGCTCGTCGTAGCTCAGGTACACCAAGGCCGGGGCACGGCGGGGGTCGAGGAGGGCGTCGTGCAGCAAAAACGCTAGCAGTCCTTCGGCCCAGGGGTTGGCGCAGCGCCCAATCACCAGAGTGCCGGGCACGATCAAGGCGGCAATGCGCCGCGCCGCCTCCACGTCCCCCACGGGGCCCCGCCCCAGCCGCTCCCCCGAGAAGTGCAGGAAACAATCCAGGCATAGCCAGAGGGCAAACGCCCCGGCGACCAGCGTGTGGGCGGCAAGGGCAGCCCGGCAGCCCCAGGTGTGGCGCAGCGCCGCCAGCACCTTGGCTCCTCCCAGGCCGGCGAGGATACAGAGGGCCGGGAAGAGCATGGAGGCGCGCTTGGGATAGGCGGCATCGGAGAAGATCGCCGGCAGGGTGGCCAGCACCGTCAACCAGGCCACCGCCGCCACTCGGGTGGCCGCGGGGTACGCCAACCCCACCACCAGGAGAGGAAGGCCCAGCGCCGCGATGATCCAGGCAGTGGTGCGGGTGCGCAGGCCGGCGGTGGGCTGTACCAGATCCTGGTGAAAGAGGTACGGCGCCTCGTGGGTTAGCCCGCGTACCAGGTGCCCGGTGTGGCGCAGCGACGTGGCGACGATTTGGGTCAGCCGGTCGCCGACGGCGGCGGGTAAGTCCTCTTGCTGGGCGTAAATGCGGGGCCCCAGGCGATCCAGGTAGCGCCTCACGGACAGCTCGCCGGTGATCAAGGCGGTGAGCGCCGGGCCGCCCACACCCCAGGCCAGGACGCCGGCCAGCACCGCCGCCGCCGGCACCGGCCAGCCCTTTCGCTCACCACCCCTGTGCAGTCGGTGGAGGGCCAGCAGCGCCACGGGCAGCAGCACCGCCACCTGCCCCGAAGGGTACTGGTGCCACGCCAGTGCTTGCAGTGCCGCCACTTTCGCCCACCGCCAGAGGCAGCCGGCTTCCAGGGCGCGCACAGTGGCCAGGACGAGAAGCAGCCCCACCCAAGAGGTAGCGTGGTGAGGGTGCACATCGGTCCGGCCCCAGCCCACCTGGAGCGGGTCCAGGGTGTAAAACAGTGCCGCCAGCACAGCAGCGGTGCGCCCGAACAAGCGTCGCGTAAGGTGGAAAACGATGGCGGTGGTGAGTATCCCTACCACCGTTGAGGATAGCCGAACGCCCAAAAGCGTTGCGCCGGTGACCTGGAAGACGAGGTACATGGGCAGGTAGTACAGCAATCCGAGGGGTGCCCAAGCGCCATCCACCGCCTCGTTGGCGAGCAGGAGGCCGTGCAGGTTGGTGGCGCCGTTCCAAAAGCCGGCGAGCTCGCCGTCAATGGAGTCCGGAATGGTGTTGAGGGCATAGGCGCGCAACAGTGCACTCAAACTGGCCAGCCCCACGAGCCACCCGCTGTCGGCCGCTGTCCAAGGGGGCGAGGAGGCATCGCCGGAACCGCTGCCCTCGGCGAGCTGGCGGCGCCAAGCGAGGGCCAAGATCCCCGCCACCGCCCACGCGGCGGCGCCTACCGCCGCCCAGTTGGCCAGCAAGGCCAGTTGGGCGGCGGCAGCGAGGGCCAGCACGACCAGTGACGCCCGCCCCCAGGTCGTGCCCCGGCGCAGCGTTGCCAGCGCCAGCGCCACCACCGCCGCCCACCCACACGCCAGGATGAGGCAGCGCGCCGCCCCGTCCACCTGCCGTCCGAGCTCGGCGAGGGGCTCCACCGCGGGGGCGGTCACGGCCAGCACCTCGCGGCCCGCCTCTTCATCGGCGTGGGCGAGGAGTACGACGGCGGCGATCACCACCGCGACCCCCAGCCATCCCAGGCGAGCGTTCACCCGGCTATTCTAGGCGCCGCATCGCCCCCCGTGAGGGGGCAGGAGGTGTCGCCGATGCGAGGGGTTGGATGGAGGGCGTTGCTCACTCTGGCCGCACTGCTGCCGGGAGGGTGCGCCACGGCGCCGCCGGCACCGACGCCGGCGGCGCCGCCGACGCAGGTGGAGCGGCCGCCCAAGGTGGGGCTGGCCCTGGGCGGGGGTGGGGCGCGCGGCTTTGCCGAGATCGGCGTGTTGCGGGTGCTGGAGCAGGAGAAGATACCCATTCACCTGGTGGTGGGTACCTCCGTGGGGAGCCTGGTGGGGGCGCTGTACGCCGATTCTGGGCGGGTGCTGGACGCGGAGTTCCACGCCCTGGCGGTGCAGGAGGAGGACCTTTTCGACGTGCGCGCCCTTGCCATCCTCTCGGGCGGGCTGGTGAAGGGCGAACGGCTGCGCAAGTTCGTCAAGACGCACGTGAAGGCTGCCTCCATCGAGGAGATGGCTGTCCCCTTCGCAGCCGTGGCCACTGACCTGCGCACGGGGTCGGCGGTGGTTTTCGATCGGGGTCCGGTGGTCGAAGCGGTGCACGCCTCTTGCGCCATCCCCGGTGTGTTCGTACCGGTGCAGGTAGGGGACGTGACGCTGGTGGACGGCGGGGTGGTGGAGCCCGTACCAGCAGCAGTGGCGCGTCGGCTGGGGGCGACGGTGGTGATTGCGGTGGCCATCCCGGCAGCGGTGCCCCCCGCTGCCCCCCGCTCCCCCTTGGGGGTGGCCTACCACGCCGTCACTATCATGGCTGCAGAGCTGGGCCGTCTGAAGGCTCGGGACGCGGATGTGCTGATCGAACCCCAGGTGGGCGATGTGGCGTACAACGACTTCTCGCAGAAGAAGCGCCTCATCGAGGCGGGGGAGGATGCGGCCCGGGCTGCCCTGCCGGCCATCCGCGCCGCCCTGGCGCGGCCGGGAGGTGCGCGGCCGTGATCTTGCACCCTTCAGGCGACGGATGGATCGCCCTCCGACAGTCGGCCCACGCGCTGATGTCCTTTCAGCTGGCTGATCACTGGGGCAACCGCACCACCCCTCGGCCGGCGCCGCGCGCCGAGGTGCTGTCAGCGGTGCTGCTGCACGATGCCGGCTGGGATGGGCGCGAGGAACCCCCGCGCCTGACCCCCGCCGGCGCACCGATGGCCTTCGACTCCCTGCCCGAGGGGGAGCACGAGGAGGTGTGGACGGCCTGCGTGGACCGCGCTGCCACCCGCGGCCGCTACGTGGCGTATCTGGTATCCCACCACGTGTCCCACCTGGCGCGCACCTATTCTTCCTCGCCCCCGGGGGGGTTCCTGGCCCGGGAGGAGGCGCGGCGCGCGGCCCTGGTGGCGAGCCTGGCGAGGCAACCTCGTTACGCCGATCTCTTTCGCACCGGCGGGGACGAGCGCAACCGGGCCATCGTCCGTCTTACCGACGCCCTGGCGGTGTTTTTGAGTGTGGGCGCCCGGGGTCGCATCACCCTGCCGGGGCTGCCCCAGCGGGCCGGCGACACCGACCTCGAGATAACCTACGTCGGGGCGTACACGTACAGACTGCGCCCCTGGCCCCTGGCGGGCCGCCGCCTCACCGTGCACGCCGAAGGGGTGATGCTGCCGCAGCGAGTGTTCTCAAGCGAAGCGCAACTCCTCGAGGCTTGGCACACCGCTCCGGTGGTGCCACTTTCGTGGACGCTCCTGGCCCCCGGGACGCCGGCCCCGCCGGTGCGAGCCGGTGGGGCAAAGGAATAGGAATAGTAAGGGGGGAGCCAAAGGCGGCGGGCCCGTATCGTATCCTCTAGGTGCGGTTCTCACCGAGCAGGGGAGCGCGGCATCGCCCCCAGGGCAACAGGCGGCGCAAGCTTCTTCGCTGTGTAGCCGGCGCTGGGACCTAACTGGCTCCGCAGGAGGGACTCGAACCCCCAACCCTCCGGTTAACAGCCGGATGCTCTACCATTGAGCTACTGCGGAGCACGCAGTCCCCCACGTCGCGGGGGTTACTTTCTACACCTTCTTACGCCAGGCTGTCAACGCCGGGCGTGGCTAAGGCGGGACGCGAGGATGGCCAGAACGATTCGCATGCCTTTGTTCCCACTGCGGTTGGTCGTATTTCCTGACGATCTAGTGCCGCTGCATATCTTCGAAGAGCGCTACAAGCGCCTCATCGCCGATGTGCGTGGCGGTGGCGAGGGGAAGCGGTTTGGCATCGTGCTGGTGGAGGAAAGAGGCACTGCGGAGGTGGGCTGCGCCGTGTCGCTGGAGCGAGTGGTGCGGGAGTATGAGGATGGGCGGCTGGACATTCTGGTGCGCGGCCGGGAGGTCATCGCCGTGCACCAAGTGATGCGCGACCAGCCGTACTTCACCGCCCTTACCGAGGTGCTGCGGGACGCTCCCGAGCCAGTGGAGGAGCGGCATCGAGCCACGGTGGTGGCCTTGCTGTTGCGCCTGCAAGAGGTAGCCGAGGTGTCCGCCGCCGGGGTGGAGGCGGCGACGGAGCTGAGCTCCTACCAGCTGGCCGGATCCGCCCGGCTGCCGGTGTCCCAGCGGCAACGCCTGCTGGAGGTGCGCTCGGAGAACGGCCGCCTCATTCTGCTGGCGCAGATGCTGCGGGAAGCCATCGCCGCCGCTACGGCCGCCGCGGAGCAGCGCCGGCGCATCGGCGGCAACGGCAAGTTGCGTCCCCTCCGCCGGCTAGCCGGGGACGAGGACGGCGGCGCCTGATAGCCGGCCGGCGCGCAGCCGCTCGAGGGCCTCATTGGCCGCGGTCAGGGGGAAAAGCTCCACCTCGGTGCGCACCGCGGCTCGGTGGGCGAGGGGGAGGAACTCTTCGCCGTCGCGGCGCTCCAAGTTGGCCACCGACCGCACGGTGCGCTCCTCCCACAGCAGCCGGTAGGGAAACGACGGGATGTCGCTCATGTGGATGCCGCCGCAGACGACGACACCGCCGGGCTTGACGGCGGCGAGGGCAGCTGGCACCAGCTCGCCGGCCGGGGCGAAGACGATGGCGGCGTCCAGGGCGGTGGGGGGAAGGTCGCTGCTGCCTCCCGCCCAGCTGGCGCCATGGCGGCGGGCAAACTCTTGTGCGGCCAAATCACCGGGTCGAGTGAAGGCGTACACGTTCTTGCCCTCGAAGGCGGCGATCTGGGCAATGATGTGGGCGGCGGCACCGAACCCGTAGATGCCCAGGTGCCTGGCGCCATCGCCACAGAAGCGATAGGAACGATACCCAATGAGCCCAGCGCACAGCAGTGGGGCGGCGTGGGCGTCGTCGAAGGTTTCGGGCAGGGGGAAGCAGTAGCGCTCATCGGCGCAGACGTACTGGGCGTAACCACCGTTCACGGTGTACCCGTGAAAGCGCGGGCGGCGGCAGAGGTTTTCCCGTCCGCTGCGGCACGGCTCGCACTCTCCACAGGTCCACCCCAGCCACGGCACTCCCACCCGCTGACCGGGGGCAAAGCGCCCCGCCCCGCTCCCGGTCGCCACCACCTGTCCGACGATCTCGTGGCCGGGAATGATCGGCAGGCGAGGTTCGGGCAGCTCGCCGTCCACTAAGTGCAGATCGGTGCGGCAGACGCCGCAGGCGCGCACCCGCAGCAGCACTTCACCCGGCCCCGGTCGGGGTACGGGGAGCTGTCGTTCGGCCAAAGCTTGATGCGGGGCGTCGAGGACCATGGCGGACATGACGGCGGGCACAGTCATACTCTCAGCATGCCATACCCCGCGGGCTGGGCAGTGGTAAGGTTGAGATGGGAGGTCGCCGAGCTGGTCGAGGAGGTGCGGTGTGCGGAGGGTCTGTCCCAGGGTAGGGGTTCTGCTGTGCGTTGCGTGCCTGGTGTGGGCCGGGCAACGAGAGGCGTTTCCGCCCGCCGGGGTGGAAATGGTGCTAATTCCCGGCGGATCGGTGTGGGTGGGCTGTGTGCCGGCCGATGGGGCGTGCTACCCGGAGGAGAAGCCGGGCCGGACGGTCACCCTGACATCGGCGTTCTGGTTGGACGTCACCGAGGTCACGGTGGGCGCCTACCGCGCCTTCGCGCTGGCCACCGGCCGCCCTCTGCCACCCCCGCCGGGCTTTCGCCAGGACGACACCCACCCCGTGGTCAACGTTTCTTGGCAGGACGCGGCGGAGTATTGCGCCTGGGCCGGCAAGCGCCTGCCCAGCGAGGCGGAGTGGGAGGCGGCGGCGCGCGCGGGCCGCGCGGAGTGGATCTATCCCACCGGCACTGCGATCTCCCCCGAATCGGCGAATTTTGGTGGCGGGCTGGCCCGTGACCGCTTCGTGCACACTGCACCGGTCGCCTCTTTCCCGCCGAACCCTCTGGGCCTGCACGATCTGGCCGGGAACGTGTGGGAGTGGGTGGCGGACTGGTTCGCGGCGGATACGGCGGCCACCCCGGCGGTTGACCCCCGCGGTCCGAGCAGCGGCAGCCAGCGGGTGATGAAGGGTGGGGCGTGGAATTCGCAGCCAGTGAGCCTGCGCACCTCCAACCGCGGCCGCTTTCCGCCCGACACGCGCCGGGACACGGTAGGGTTTCGCTGCGCCCGCGACGCCGGCGCGGCAGCACCCGATGGCGGCACGGCGGCGACACCGGCGCCGCCGAAGGTTCCGGTGGTCACGGCAACGGCGGCCCCCGGGGTGGCCACCCCGCCGCCCCTGCCGGCCCCTCCCTCGCCACCGCCAGCGAGGGTGGTCCCGCCGGCGACCCCGCCAGCGTCTGCCGCGACGCTCCAGCCGGCGAGGAGCACCTCCGATGCGGCCGGTCTGCAAATGGTCTTTCTGCCGCCCGCCACTTTCCAGCGTGGGTGCGTGTTGGGGGATGCCTCGTGCTTCGCCGACGAGCAGCCCCGCCATGCCGTGACCCTGACCCAAGGGTTCTTCGTGCACCTAACCGAGGTCACGGTAGCCGCCTATCGGGCCTTTGCGGCTGCCACGGGCAAGAAGATGGTGGACGTGCCGTCGTGGGCGGACGACACCCACCCGGTGGTGAACGTCACCTGGGAGGACGCCCAGGCCTACTGCCGGTGGATCGGCGGGCGGCTGCCCACCGAGGCGGAGTGGGAGTACGCCGCTCGGGGTGGTGTGGCGGGCCGGCGGTACCCGTGGGGTGACAGCATCGATCACGACCACGCCAACTTCGATGGCGTCGGCGGACGCGACACCTTCCCCAAATCGGCGCCGGTGGGGTCGTTCCCCGCCCACGGCTTTGGCCTCCATGACACCGCCGGCAACGTATGGGAGTGGTGTGCCGACTGGTACGCCGAGCGCGCCTACAGCGGCGAGCCGGTCAGCGATCCCAGCGGTCCCGCTGAGGGGGTGCGCCGCGTCGTCCGCGGGGGCTCGTGGACGTCGGACCCTGGCCGGCTGCGGACGTCGTACCGGTTCTCCCTGGAGCCGGCGACGGAGAGTTTGACGGTGGGGTTCCGCTGCGTCAGGCCGGTGACGCCGTAGCGCGCCGTTGCAGGTGGCGTTGGAGAAAGGCGTGCAGTCGCGCCCCATCGGCCCCCCGGAACGACACGAAGCGCACCCCGAAACCGGCAAAGCCGTGTCGCTGGGGGTCGGTGTGCCACACCACCTGGGCTGCGCCTACGACGGCGTGGGGGTCGCCGGGGAGGGAGAGCTCGAAGTCGAAGTGCGTTCCTACCGGGATTTCGGAGTCTCCGCGCAGCAGCATGCCGAGGGCCGAGAGGTTTTCGGTCTGGTAGAGGGCGAGCTGGCGCTCCCAGCCCACCCGCACCGACAGCTGCGCCAAAGTGCGCAACGCCAGTCGGGGCGGTGTGCCAATCAAGTCGGCCACGCTGTGCAGCACCTCCTCGGGGCTGGAGTCCAGGGCGATGACGCGGTTGACACCCCGACCCAGGAAAGTGCGTGCGTGGTCGAGGCACGAGCGGTCGGCCAGCAGCAGTAGTCCGGCGCGGCGGCTGGCGGAGTGGGCAGCCCGCACGTGCTTGATGAAGCTTTCGATGGTCGCCTCCCCCTCGGCCACGCGCACGACAACGAGATCGAAGGCCTGCTGGCTTGGCAACGCCAGGGCCTCGTGCAGGTGGTCCACCCGGTGCACGCTGAACTCGGTGCGCCGTAACACGGGGATGATGCTTTCCAGGGGGCGATCCACCTCTCCCACCACCAGGACACGGCGGCTGGCCGGGCTCATGTCCATATGCTACCGCGAAAACCGTTTTTCTTACTCATGCCGCTGCGCTTTCGCGGGGATTGGGAGTAAACTATGGACAACTTAAAAGGAGGCGTACGGCATGTCACTGGCGGACGACCTTGCGATGTCCTCGATGGGCGAGGAGTTTTATCGATTTCTGCTGGACAACCTTTCCGACGGTGTGTACCTGGTGGACCGGCAGCGACGAATCGTTTACTGGAACCGCGGCGCCGAGCGTTTGACCGGCTACTCCGCCGCCGAGGTGGTGGGGCGCCAGTGTGCTGCCGGTTTGCTCTGCCACGTGGACGAGGACGGCCATTTGCTCTGTCCCGCCGACACCTGCCCGGCCGAGGACGTGATGCGCCAGGGGAGGCCGTTGCAGCGCCGCGTCTTTCTGCATCACCGGGACGGACATCGGGTCCCGGTGAACACGCGCATCGCGCCGCTGCACGGCGCCTCGGGGCAGGTCACCGGGGCGTTGGAGATCTTCTCCGACGATTCCGCCGCGCTCGCCGCCGCCGAGCACATTCGCCGCCTGGAGGAAGCCTCGCTGCTGGATCCCCTCACCGGGGTAGGGAATCGCCGCTTTGGCGGCCTGGAGCTGGCCAACCATCTCGGGCGGTTGCAGCGTTACGGCTGGCCCTTCGGGGTAATCTTTTTGGACGTCGACCACTTCAAACAGATCAACGATGAACATGGGCACGAGACGGGCGACGCGGTGCTGTCCATGGTCGCTCGCACGGTCTCCAGGGCGGTGCGTTCCTTTGACGTTGTCTGCCGTTGGGGGGGTGAGGAGTTTCTCATCGTCCTGGCCAATCTGGAGGCGCGGGATCTGGTGGTGCGCGCAGAGCAAATCCGCCGACTGGTGGAGCAGTCGGCGCTGGTGCGGCCGGCGGTGGTGGGAGTCACCGCCTCCCTGGGGGCCACCATGGCACGTCGTGACGACACCCCCGACTCGCTGGTGGCACGCGCTGACGGCCTTATGTACGCCGCCAAACGTGCCGGCCGCAACCGGGTAGCTTCCGACGCCGTGGCCAACCAGTAACGCCTGGAGGGGAGAGGGGCCGTCGCGCACCCTCGGCCACCGCTCCGGGTGGCTGCGCCGATGCGAGCCGGCAGCGGCTGTGCAACGCCGGCCGCTCCTTACTTTTTTCCTCCCCACCACCGCGCATCGCCGATGGCCAGAGGCAGCGGCGCAACCGCCGCGCGGCGCTACACTGCCGGCGGGAGGTGGGGCATGGGCGATCTTCTCCAAGTACGGCGGGAGGGCGAGGTGGTGACCTTGGTGATGCACCGGCCGGAGGTGCTCAACGCCATCTCGCCGGCGCTGGCCGCCGCCCTGGCGCAGGCGATCCAGGAGTGTGGCGGCGACCCCGCGGTGCGGGTGGTGATTCTCACCGGCAGCGGGCGCGCCTTTTCCGCCGGAGGTGACATGAAGGCGGTGGGGGCGGCGCTGGCCGCAGGCGGCGATTTATCTACCCTGGTGTACGACGCCCTGGAGCGTCTGCATCAGGCGGTTCTTTCCCTGCGCCGACTGCCCAAGCCGGTAGTGGCGGCCATCAACGGTGTGGTGGGCGGCGTGGGGCTCGCCCTGGCGGCGGCGTGCGACCTACGCGTAGCGGCCAGGTCGGCGGTGTTCAAGGCTGCCTACACCGAAATTGGCCTGGCCCCGGACGGGGGGTGGAGCGCCCTCCTACCCCGGTTGGTGGGGGTGGGGCGCGCCACCGAGCTGCTCTTCCTGGACACCCCGCTGAACGCCGAGCGGGCGCTGCAGTGGGGCCTGGTACACGAGGTGTGCGACGACGGGCACCTCGAGGCGCGGGCCCTGGAGGTGGCGCGCCGCTTGGTGGAGCTGCCGGCGGGCTCCCTAGCGGCCGCCAAGCAGCTGCTGGATGCGCACCTTCTCCCGGCACTGGAGGAGGCCATGGAGCGGGAGCGCCAGGCGGTGTTGGCACGCCTGGCCTCGCCCGAGATGCGGCAGCGCCTGGCGTCGTTTTTGGCTCGTTGAGGCGGCAGCCACCGGGTGACGGGATGGCAGGGCTTTCCGCAAGGGGCACCACGTCGGGTGGCGGGCGGCGACCGGTGGCGGCCTCAGCTGCCACCTGGCAGGTGTGGGTGGACACCGGCGGTACCTTCACCGACTGCGTGGCGGTGGATCCCCGCGGTCGGTTCCATCGCGTCAAGGTGCTGTCCTCGTCGGCGTTGCGGGGACGAGTGGCGGCGTGGCTGGATCCACGCCGCCTGCGCGTGGCGCTGCCGCACCGCACGCCGGCGGGTTTTTTTAAGGGTTGTTCCTTGCGCTTGGGCGGTAGGGCCGACGCTTTTTTGGTGGAGGAGGATGCCGGCGACGGCGTCCTCCAGCTGACTATCCCCCCTGGCCAGGTGGAGGCCGGTACCTGGTGCGAGCTGTGCTCCCCCGAAGAAGCGCCGGTGCTGGCCGCCCGTCTGGTCACTGGGACGCCGGCCGGCGCACCGCTGCCGCGCCTAGCGCTGCGCCTGGCCACCACCCGCGGCACCAACGCGCTGCTGGAGCGCCGGGGCGCCCCCACCCTGCTGTGCATCACCGACGGGTTCGGGGATCTGCTGCGCATCGGCACCCAGCAGCGTCCTCACCTCTTCGCCCTGCGGATCGAGAAACCGCCGCCCCTGTACGCCCACGTCCTGGAAGTGGATGAGCGTTTGGCCGCCGACGGCAGCGTGCTGCGCTCTCCTGATCTGGAGGCGCTGGCGCGCCACGCCGCGCCGCTGGTGGCCCAGGGCGTGAGGAGCGCCGCGGTGGCGCTGCTGCACAGTGACCGCAACGGGTACCACGAGCAGTTGGTGGAGGAGACGTTGCGGGCGGTTGGTTTTACGCACGTTTCCCGCTCCGCCGCCCTGGCTTCCACCGTCGGTTTTCTGGAGCGGGCAGAGACGGCGGTGGTGGACGCCACCCTGGCCCCGGTGGTGGGGGTTTACCTGGGGCGGGTGGCCGAGGCGTTGCCGGGGGGGTCGGTGCACGTCATGACCTCGGCGGGTGGGCTGGTACGGGCGGCGGCGTTTAGGCCCAAGGACTCCCTGCTCTCCGGCCCGGCCGGCGGAGTGGTGGGCGCGGCGCTGGCCGGGCGAGCCGCCGGTGAGCCGCGCCTGATCACCTTCGACATGGGGGGAACGTCCACCGATGTGGCGCGCGTGGAGGGGGATTTCGAGTACGTGTTCGAACACCGGGTGGGCGATGCCCTGCTCAAGGCGCCAGCCTTGGCGGTGGAAAGCGTGGCGGCGGGCGGCGGGTCGCTGTGCTGGTGTGACGGTGTGCGCCTGCGCGTCGGCCCCGAAAGCGCCGGGGCTTCGCCGGGGCCGGCCTGCTACGGCGCTGGCGGGCCGCTGACCATCACCGACGTCAACCTGCTCCTGGGGCGGGTGGACGCCGAAGGCTTCGAGATCCCCATCGACCGCAACGCCGCCGAGGCCGCCCTGGGGAAGGTGCTGGCACGGTTGGACGGGGCGCGGCCCCGCAGCGGGGAGCGGGAGACCTTGCTGGACGGCTTCCTGGAGATCGCCAACGAGCGCATGGCGGAAGCCATTCGCCGCATTTCCGTGCGCCGCGGCTACGACCCGACCCAGTACGCCCTGGTGGCGTTTGGGGGGGCGGGGGGCCAACACGCCTGCGCCGTGGCCGCCCTGCTGGGCATCCCCCGGGTGATCGTGCCCGCCGACGCCAGCCTGCTCTCGGCTTTGGGGCTGGGGCACGCAGTGGTGGAACGCTTTGTGGAGCGCCAGGTGCTGCGCCCGCTGCGGGAGGTGGAGGAGTTGCTGCCGCAGTGGTTCGCCGAGCTGGGGGCGCAGGCGTGCGCGGCGGTGCTGGCCGAGGGGGTGGCGCCGGGCGAGGTGGAGGTGCGCCGCTGTCTCGCTTTTCTCCGCTATCGGGGGCAGGAGTCGGCGCTGCAGGTGGGCTGGCGACCAGGGGTGGACCTGACCGCGGCTTTCGGCCACGCCTACGAGGCCCAGTACGGCTACCGGCCAGGGCAACGCCAGGTGGAGGTGGAGTCCATCCGCACCGTGGCCTCGAGCCGCCAGCGGCCTACCCGGAGCCCGCGGACGCCTACGGCGACCCGCTCGTCCTCGCCTCCTCACCCCCAGCGCCGCGAGGTCTACTTAGCGGGCGGGTGGCGCTCCGTGCCTCTTTTCCGGCGAGAAACCCTGGGCATCGGGGTCCGTCTGGAGGGGCCGGCCCTCATTGGCGAGCGCCACAGTACGACGGTGGTGGAGGCGGGCTGGACCGCCGTGGTGCACCCCAGTGGCGCATTGGTTCTCCACCACCGGCGGGGGAATGGCGTCCGTCGCACGGCGCCACCGCCCTCGGTGCGCCTGGAGCTGTTCAGCAATCGTTTTTCCGCCATCGCCGCAGAGATGGGGGAGATGCTGCGGCGCACCGCCATCTCCACCAACGTGAAGGAGCGGCTCGACTTCTCCTGTGCCCTGCTGGACGCGGCGGGGCGGCTGGTGGTCAACGCGCCCCACATCCCGGTGCACTTGGGCTCCTTGGGGGAGTGCGTGCGGCGGGTGGTGGAGGCGGTGCCATTGGCGGCGGGGGACACGGTGGTCACCAACCATCCCGCCTTCGGGGGATCCCACCTCCCCGACGTCACCCTCGTCACGGCTGTGGACGCGCCCTCCGGGACTCGTCTGGGGTACGTGGCCAGCCGCGCCCACCACGCCGAGCTGGGGGGCGTTCGGCCCGGCTCCATGCCGCCCGCCGCCACGGCGCTGGTGGAGGAGGGGGTGGTGATCCCCCCGACGCTTTTGGTGCGGGCCGGGGAAGCCCACTGGGAGGTGGTGCAGCGGCTGTTGGAGCAAGCCCCCTACCCCTCCCGGGCGGTGGCCGAGAACCTGGCCGATCTGCGCGCCCAGCTGGCCGCCAATTCCTACGGCGCCCGCGCTCTCGTGGGGCTGGCCCAGAGCCACGGTGAGGGGGAGGTGATCGCCGCCATGGCGGGGTTGTACGAGTTGGCGGGGCAGCGGGTGGGCGAGGCCCTGGCGCGGCTGGGGGAGACGCCGCGGGAAGCGCTGGAGTATCTGGATGACGGTACGCCTTTGCGGGTAGCGCTGCGCCGGGAGGGGGGCCAAACCGTGGTGGACTTTACCGGCAGCGGTGGGGTGCACCCGGGAAACCTCAACGCTACCCCCGCCATCGTGCGCTCGGTGGTGCTGTACGTACTGCGCCTGCTGGTGGACGAGGAGCTGCCCTTGAACGAGGGGATGCTGGCGCCGGTGCGCCTCGTTCTTCCAGTAGGGCTCCTCAATCCCCCGTTCCCGGAGGATCCTCGGCGAGCTCCGGCGGTGGTGGGCGGCAACGTGGAGACCAGCCAGCGGCTGGTGGATACGCTGTTGAAGGCGCTGCAGCTGGCGGCGTGCAGCCAGGGGACCATGAACAACCTGCTGTTCGGCGACGCCACCCAGAGCTACTACGAGACGGTATGCGGCGGCAGCGGCGCCTGCCCCATGGGGCCAGGCGCCGACGCCGTCCACACCCACATGACCAACACCCGCATCACCGATCCGGAGGTGTTGGAGCTGCGCTACCCGGTGCGACTGGAGCGGTTCGCTATCCGGCGAGGCTCGGGCGGGGCGGGGCGCTTTCGAGGGGGCGATGGGGCGGTGCGGGAGCTGACGTTTCTGGCACCCCTGGAGCTGTCGCTGCTGGGCCAGCACCGGCGGGAGGGGCCGTACGGCCTTGCCGGAGGTCGGCCGGGGGCACCGGGACGGCAGGTGCTGCGCCGGGCCGACGGTCGTCGGGAGGAGCTGGGCGGTATCGCCGAATGTGTCGTGGAACCGGGGGACACCCTGATATTGGAAACGCCGGGCGGCGGCGGGTGGGGGTGGCCGCCGGAGGACCCATGAGACGATTCGGCGCGGTGGTGCTGCAGTCGGCCATCGCCGCCGCCTTCATCGGCCCGGGGACGGTCACCAGTTGCGCTTCGGCGGGCGCTTCCTTTGGCCCGGCGCTGCTGTGGGCGCTGACCTTCTCGACGCTGGCGTGTCTGGTGCTCCAGGAGGCGGCCGCCCGCCTTACCGTGGGCTCGGGGCTTACGCTGGGGCAGGCGCTGCGGCGTCGTTTTTCGTCGGGCGCGGCGGGAGCGGCTGTGACGTTGATGGTGGTGGGCGCGGTGATTCTCGGCTGCGCCGCCTATCAGGCGGGCAACGTCCTGGGGGCGGTGGCCGGGGCGAAGCTGCTGCTGGACGTGCCGTCGTCGGGGCTGGCGCTGCTGGTGGGTGGGGCGGCGGCGCTGGTGTTAGGGGTGGGCCGCATTGGGGGGGCGGTGCGGGTGCTGTCGGCGCTGGTGGCGGTGATGGGCGTGGCGTTCTTGGTCACTGCGGTGCTGGTGCGGCCACCCGTGGTGGAACTGGTGCGGGGGGCGCTGGTGCCGGCCTTGCCGGCGGGCGCGGGGTTGTTGGTGCTAGCTCTGGTGGGCACTACCGTGGTGCCGTATAACCTCTTCCTGGGTTCGGGATTGGCGGAAGGCCAGCGCCTGGCCGAGGTGCGCTTCGGGCTCGCCGTTTCAGTGGGTTTGGGCGGGGTGATTTCCATGGCCATCCTGGTGGTGGGGACGGCGGTGACCACCCAGTTCTCCTATCAAGCCCTGGCGGAGGTGTTGAGTGAGCGCCTTGGGCGGTGGGCGCAGCTCCTGTTCGCCGGTGGGCTGTTCGCCGCAGGGTTCACCTCGGCCATCACCGCACCCCTGGCGGCGGCGCTGACGGCGCGCAGCCTGTTCGGATCGGGGGCGGGGTGGCAAGAGAATGGGCGCTGGTTTCGCACCGTCTGGGGCGGGGTGCTCCTGACGGGGGTGGGGTTTGGCGCCGCCGGCCTGCCCCCCATCCCCGCCATCGTCGCGGCCCAGGCCCTCAACGGGGTGCTGCTCCCACTGGTGGCGGTTTTTCTGCTGCTGGTGATCAACGACCCCGAGGTGGTGGGTGAGAGCGGGCGCAACGGACCGCTGGCCAACGCCGCTATGCTCGTGGCCACCGGTGTAGCCGTGCTGTTGGGGGTGGCTGCGATGGCGCGGGCTGCGGCGCGGGTGCTGGCCCTTGCTGAGCCTCCCCTGGGGCTGGTGGCGGCGTTGGCCGGCGCCGTGATGCTGGTGGTGACGGTGGCTGTGCTGCGCCGGCGAGGGGTCAAGGGGGCGTAAAGGTGGCGATGACCGGGGCGTGGTCGGAGGGCTTTTCACCCTTGCGTTCGTCGCGGTCCACCACCACCGCGGTGCAGCGCTCCGCCAACGGGGCGGAGGCAAAAATGTGGTCGATGCGCAGCCCCCACCCGCGGTGGAAAGCGCCGGCGCGGTAGTCCCACCAGGTGTAGATGCCCCCTGCGGGGTGGAGCTGCCGCAGGGTGTCCACCAGTCCCCAGTTGAGGAGGTGGCGCAGCGCTTCTTTCTCGGGGTCGGTAAACAGAATGCGCCCCCGCCACAGCTCCGGGTCCCAGACGTCGCGATCGTCCGGGGCGACGTTGAAGTCGCCGCACACCACCAGGTCAGACCGGGGATCGGCGGTGGCCGCGAGCCACCTGCCCAGGGCCTCCAGCCAGGCCAGCTTGGCGTCGTAGGTTGGCAGGCCCACATCACCGCCGTTGGGCACGTAGACGTTGATTATCCGCACCCAACCGATGGTGGCGGCCAGCAACCGCTTGCCCGGCTCCACCCCTTCGCCGGGAAAGCCGCGGACCACATCGACGGGGGGCTGGAGGGAGAGGATCGCCACCCCGTTGTACGTTTTCTGGCCGTAGCTCAGGCAGTGATAGCCGAGATCACGAAACACATCGGCAGGGAAGAGGGCGTCTTCCACCTTGGTCTCCTGTAGGCAGGCGACTTCCGGTCTTTGGCGGGCCAGCCACGCCGTAACCCGAGGCAAGCGGGCGCGGATGGAGTTGACGTTCCAGGTGGCGACGCGCATCACCTCACCCCTCTCAAATCCCCATGGTAGCGCACGGCCAAGCTCCGATCACCCTGGAAGCGGCAATTGTCGGGTATCATTGCCGCCGTCAGCCATCCAACGCGTTTCGCGTCGCTGAAAGCTGGTGGGGATGGTGACAGGGCCTTGCTGAGAACCGGGTGAGGATGGAGGGATCAGTGGGCTGGGTGCGTGAGCTCTGGGTGGAGGTGATGTTCGTGGCGGTGCTGGTGTCGGCGGCCGGCGCTCTCCTCCAAGCGTCCCCCCGCCTCGAGCCCGAGGCGGTGGCCCTGACCGTGCTGTTTCTCTCCCACCTGGTGGTCCTGGGCGCGGCCACGTTCCTCATCGTGCACTCCACGCTGGCCGGCTGGTGGTTGGCGGGGCTGGCGTTTTTGGCGGTGGCCGGACCCCGCCTGGTGGCAGACGGGGTGGAACGGGTGCTCCTCGGCGCTTCTCCCGCCGAGGTGATCCGCCGCTTGGCGGTGGACGGCACCCTGACCGCCGCCGGGGTGGTCCTGGTCGTTGTGCTCGCGCGGGGGTGGCAGCGTGGTCGGCTGTGTCTGAAACGCGCCGAACTGGTGTCGATGGTTCCAGCGGGCGCGACGTTGACGGTGGTCTACGCGTGCGCCAGTGCGCTGGCGGTCTGGGCGCTTGCGGTCGCCGGTCTCGCCTTCCGGGGAGCCGCCGCTCCCGGTGCGCCCCTCCTCCTGGCCGCGGGTCTCGCGCGGGGGGCGGTGATGGTGGCGTTCGCTGCCCCACTGCTCTTCACGCTGCTGGGGCGGCGCGTCAAGAACGCTTTAGCTGTTGGGGCCTTGCTGGGCCTCGGTACGGTGGCCGCGCACCTGGCGACGGCGCGTTCGCTTTCCTGGGAGATGCTGGCCGGCGCCGTGGTGCAAGGCGTGCTGAGCTTTCTTCTTGGGGTGGCGCTGGTGCGCTGGACGCGGCCGCCGGTGATGGAGAGGCAGTCCTCCTCCGAGCAGGCGGAGGTGGTGCACGAGGAGAGTAGGCCAGCGCAATCCGAGCCGCCGTGATGGTCTCTCCGGATGTGCCCGGGCCCACCAGCGGCGGGCGCCCCAGCAGCGCTATCATCCGCTGGTAGCCATCGTGAAACACCTTTCTGTGACTCTCCTTCCCGGTGGGGCGGCGCTGGTGGCGGCGGTGGTGGTGGTGTCGTTGCCGGAGTTGTACCAGCCCGTCTCGGAGTTCCTCGGCGACTATCCGGTCTTACTGGCGGTGTTAGGCTCGCCGCTCGCCCTGGTGTATCGCCGCCGACGGGCCCTCTACGCCCTGCTGATACTTGGGGTGGCGGTGTGGGCGTGGTCGCTGCCAGGGGAAGGAGAGGAGGAGCTGGCCCGGGCGGTGGCCGGTGCGGTGGCGGTGCTTCTGCCATTGAATCTGCTGGGGTTGGGAGTGTGCCGGGAGCGCCCTCCGCTGTCGGGCACAGGCCTGGCGGGGCTCGGGGTGCTGGCTGTCCAACCCCTCGCCGTGGCCTACCTTTGGCACGGGTATCATCCTGCAGTTTTTGATCTTCCCTGGGCGAAGCTGCTCCCGGCTGGGGCGGGGGGCTGGGTGGATCTTCCCGACGCCTCGCTCCTCGCCTTCGCCGCGGCGTTCGTGGTGCTGGCGATCAGGGCTGGTCTGACCACTGATCCGCTGGACGGGGGGGTGCTGTTTGCCGTCGTGGGCTCGCTGTGGGCGCTGGCCAGTGGCCCGGGCGCGGCCGCCACCCTGCTCCTCAATGGGGCCACTGGTAGCGTGTTGGTGTCGCTGGTGTTTGCCTCGGCGCAGTGGGCGTTCATCGATCCCTTGACTGGTCTGCCCGGCCGCCGGGCGTGCGAAGAAGAGCTGGCCCGGCTGGGCGGTGTGTTTACCGTGGCCATGGTGGACGTCGACCACTTCAAGTCCATCAACGACCGCTTCGGGCACGCGGCGGGGGATCAGGTGTTGCGGCGGGTGGCAGCGCGGCTAGCGGAGGTGGGTGGTTCGGGGCGGGCCTTTCGCTGGGGCGGCGAAGAGTTCGTGGTGATCTTCGCCAACCGCGGCATGGAAAGCTCCCTGCCCTTTCTGGAAGCCGTGCATCGGGCCATCGCCGCGACCCCTTTTCGCATCCGTGGCGCCGATCGGCCGCGCCGGCGGCCAAAGCAGCCTGTGCGGAGCGCGGCAACGCCCTCGGTGCCGGTGACGGTGAGCATGGGGGTGGCAGCGTCGGGGTCCGATGCGCCGCTCGCCGCCGCCGACGCAGTGCGTGCCGCCGATGCGGCAATGTACCGGGCGAAGAACTTGGGCCGCAACCGCATCTGCACCGCCTGAAGAAGTTGGCGGGGGGCGGGGCAAGGGGTGGCATAGGATAGGCGCCAGCCAGGTTGTTGTGCGGCAGGGAGGGTCCCCATGGAATGCACAACTTCGGGGGTGTATATCATCACCGGTGGTGCGGGAGCCATCGCCGGTGCCATTGCGCAGGTGTTCACGGCGGCAGGGGCGCGGGTGGTGCTGGCGGATCTGCCGGAGAGCGCGGTGGCGCGGCGCGCGGTGGAGCTGGGTGCGCACGCGGTGGAGGCGGACCTGGGCACCTTCGGCGGTGCCGAACGTATGGTGGCCGAGGCGTCTGGGTTGTTCGGCCAGGTGGATGGGCTGATCCATACCGTTGGTGGCTTCGCCATGGCCCCCGCTCAGCGCGCCGACATGGTGCACTACGACCTCATGCTGGACAGTAACCTGCGCACCTTGTTCTGCGCCGTGCGGGCGGTGCTTCCCGAGCTGCTGGCGCGACGCTCCGGATTCATCGCCGGGATCTCGTCATCGGTGGTGCTAGAGAGGGGCGGTGCCGGCATGGCGGTGTACGCCGCCGCCAAGGGGGCGGTGGCATCGTACCTGCACGCCGTGGAGGCCGAGGTCGGCGGCCAAGGGATCGGCGTCGCGGTGGTGTATCCCCACGGACCCGTGGATACCCCACGCAACCGCGCCGAGATGCCCGGCGCCGATCCCAGCGCCTGGGTGGACGCCCAAGAGATCGGTCACGCCCTACTTTTCGCCGCCACCCGCTCGCCCCGCGGGCGGCTGGTGCGGCTGGAGATTCGGCCCCGCACCAGGCGGTAGACTGGTGCCGCGACCATGGCCATCACCCTTGCCCCCGACGTGCTGCTCGGCCGCTACCGGTTGGTGCGCCGGCTGGGCGTGGGGGGCATGGGGGAAGTTTGGGAGGCGGTCGATACCGCTTTGGAACGGGAGGTGGCGGTCAAAGTCACCTCCCAGCTGGGGCGAGTGGACTACGAACAGCGGGAGCGGTTCCGCCGCGAGGCCCTGGTGCTGGCGCGCTTGGCCCACCCCAACGTGGTCAAGGTCTACGATGTGGGGAGTCTCTCCGGTTCTGCAGGGGAGCAGCTCCCCTACCTGGTCATGGAGCTGGTACGAGGACACTCCTTCGCCGACGAGCTGCGGCGGGGCGCCTTGCCGCCGCGGCGGGTGGTGGCCGTCCTGGAACAGGTTGCCCGCGCTCTGGCCGCCGCCCACCGGGCCGGTGTGGTGCATCGCGATCTCAAGCCGTCCAATGTGTTGATCGGCGAGGAGGACCACGTCAGCGTCGTGGACTTCGGCTTGGCTCGCGTATTGGAAGGGGAGGGAGCGTGGCGGAGTTTCGAGTCGCTGACCACGACGGGCGTAGTGCTGGGGTCATGCGCCTACATGGCCCCGGAGCAGGCCAGGGGCGGCCGGGCGGTGCCGGCCAGCGACGTCTTTGCCTGCGGTGTCATGCTGTACGAGGCGCTGGCCGGCGTGAAGCCCTTCGACGGGTCCAATCCGGTGGCGATCCTGCGCCGGGTAGCGGAGGGTCGCTACACCCCCCTCACCGAGCTGGTGTCGGGGGTTCCACCGGCCCTAGCGGCGGTGGTGGACAAGTGCCTGGCCCGCGAGAGCCAGCGCCGCTACCCTGACGGGGCCGCGCTGCACGAGGAACTGCTGCGCCTGCGGCAGGAGCTGGACAACACAGCCTCGTTGTCGCCCACGCGCGGCCTGACGCGCATGTCGGTGGAGGCCCTGCGGCAACGACGCCGGCGGCAATTCATCCTGCGCGGCGCAACCTGGGTTGCGCTCGCCGCCCTCGCCGCCCTCGCCGGCGTCGCCGGCGTGCAGCTGGGGCGGCTGGGCTGGGAGCGGGGGCGGCCCGATCCGGGGCGCTGGGAGGTGCAGCAGCTCTTTGGTGGTCCGGGTTGGATTCAGGCGCCGGACTGGAACCCCCGTGGGACGGCGCTGGCCTGCGAGCGCAACGCTGGCCATGGGGCGGAAATTTTGATTGTCGAGATCGGCGAGGGAACCCCCCGGGTGGTGGCCCGTGAGGCGGCCGGCGCGGTGCTGGCCCGGCCCCGCTTTTCTCCTGACGGCCGACGTCTGACCTTCACCGCCATCGCCGCTGGGGCGAAAGAGGTACGGGTGGTTTCGGCGGCGGGAGGCGCCGTCTTGGCCTCCATTGCCGACGCCGACCACGCCACCTGGCTGGATGACGAGCGCGTCCTTTTTTCCCGCCCCGACGGCGGGCGTCAAGCCATCTGGGTACACCACCTCGGGAGCGGCAGGGAGGAGGTGTACCTACCGTCCCACGGGGACACCTCCTGGTGGGAAGCCAAACCGCGGCCGGGTGGCGGCCTCGCCCTGTTGGGCGGCGCCTCGGACATCGCCGTGCGCATCTTCGTCAGCGACGCGCCCCACCTGCCGCCGGTGCCCTGGACGACGGCCGCCCAGTCGGTCAGCGGGTATTCCTGGACTCCTCATGGCACCTCTGTGGTGGCATCCATCGGGGGGCAGTTGTACCTGCTGCGGGCGCGGGAGGCCCGTCCCCTGCTCCCCGAGGTGACGCCCATCGGAGGGGCGGCGCTAGCTCCCGATGGGCGGTCCATCGCTTGGACGCGCCGGGAGGCCCAGACCGACCTGCTAGCCTTCGCGCCGGGGCGCGCCGAGATCCGCTGCGTTTTGTGCGGCGTGAAGAATGCCGGCTGGGGGAGCGTCGGACCCGGTGGGGTGGTGGCGTATCGCCGCCAGGACGGCGAGTCTCGCCGGCTCGTCCTGCGTTTTCCCAGCGGCGAGGAGCGCTTCCTGTCCCCGCCCGGGGAGGATGCCTCATGCCCGTCCTTTTCCCCGGATGGCGCCCGGGTGGCGTACTTGGTCAAGGCTGGCCAGGGCACTGAACTACGGGTGGTGGCGGTCACCGGCGGAGAGTCGGTGCTGCTGGCTGCAGGGGTTGAGCCTGCGGAACTGCCGTCGTGGTCGCCCGACGGCCGGTTCGTGGCGTACGCCGCCGGCGATCCGGTGAACGTCTGGGTAGTTTCGGCGGGGGGCGGGGCGCCCCGACAGGTGACTACGGCGGGAGGGGACTACCCGGTGTGGAGTCCTGACGGTCGCTTCATCGCCTACGTGGTGTGGACCGACGCTGCCGACCCCAACCAGGGGGCGTGGGTGGTGCCGGCCAGTGGCGGCACGCCGCGGAGGGTGTCTTCGTCGCCCACCGCCGTAGCGTGGTCGCGGGACGGTAGGGTGCTTTGGCAGGTGCGGCGGGCAGGGGATGCTTTGGAGATGTGGGCGGCCCAGGTCGGGGTCTGGGATTTTCGGCCCGTGGGACCCGTGCCCTTGGGCAGCGTGCCCGCGGTGCACGCCGAGCATCTGCCGCTGAGTGTAGACCCCGTCAGCGGCGAGGTGGTGATCATCCACCGCAGCATTTACAGCGAGTTGCTGCTCTTCCGAGGGGCTGACCCGGCACTTTGGTAGGGCGTCTCCCCCGCCCCTTCGCCGTCGCCGGGCGCTTGCGCATGTACCTCTGCGAGGACCGACGGGCCGGAGGTGAGTTCGACGATGCGGGGGTTGCTGGAGTGTTCCAACTGGGAACCCAGGCGCAGGGCGACGTTCCACACCAACCATGCGCAAAGGGCCAGGCCCGCCAGGGAAAGCAGGACGGAGTCTCGGCGAGCCTCCACGAGCGCCTGATGGCGCGCCAGAAACTCCTCGTCGAGGGCAAAGGGCGCGTGCAGCAGGGGCGTTTCTGGATGCACCACCACCACCAGCGGGTCCCCTTCGTTCAGCTCGGTGCGGGGCAGCAGTGACAGGTCATGGGTTCCCTTGCTGGCGTTTCCTGGTCTGCCGACAAGGGCACCGCGTTGCACGAAACCGCGTGGGTCGCGGTATTGGTACTCCACCACTGGGATCGGCTTGCCTCGCCGCTGCACCTCCTGGTGGCGAGCGATGACCCGGCCCTCCACCGTGACGCCCTCGCGCGCCAAGGTCTCGTACACCGTCTGGTTGTGTTGTTCCCGCAGGAGGGTGAGCCCGCCGCCGATGACCGCGCCACCGAAGCTGATCACGCCCCAGGCGAAGAGGGGGAAGATCATCATGATGAAAGGGACGCGGGAAAACGGCCAGCTGGAGAGGGGCAGCGCCCGCACCGAAGCGACGTGCAGGGACCTGGTGGCCAGGAATATCTGGAGATCATTGGCGGAGGGCGCTTCGAAACGGCGGCGAAAAGCCTCGCCCTTGCGATCGCGGCCAGTCACCAGGAATACGGGCATGATCGTTCTCCTCCTCTCCGGCGCTGGGGGACGTGCCGGCCCCTCGGCACCCGCAGCATACCGCGCCATCACCCGCGGCGAGCCGCCCCCTGGCGCCGCAGGAGGGTCCGCCCCCGTACCACCTCCCGGTGGTCACAAACGCGGCGCAGGCGACACAGCGTTACCTCCCCCCGGGCCTCATACTCGCCAGCGACGTGGTCCCCGAGGAGTACCTCGGCGCGGAAGTCCAGATGGAGGGAGTGCAGTTGGGTCTCCAGCAGCACGCCGGCCGGCAAGCTCTCCAGCACCCATCTGGCCAGGGTGGCGGCGGTGACGTGGCCGTTGACATCCAGGTCGAAGGCCCGCGCGGTGAAAGTGGCACCTTCTACGGTCTCGCCCAGCTCCGGCAGGGCTGCCACGGCCAGTTCCTCGGTGCGGCCCGGCGTGGAGGCGGCCAAGAAGGCCAACTCCTGGCCGGGACGCAGAGGTCGCCGGGTGGACTGGTGGAGCAGTAGCCAGGCACTGGTGGCGCGAGCCAAGACCTCGCCGCTGCCTGCCAGGGCCCGCAGCTCGCGCATGGCGAACAGCCGGTCCACCCCGGAGGGCCAGGTGCGTACCGTCACGCTTTCGCCCCACCCAGGCAGGGCACTGATCTCCAGTCGGAACCGAGCCAGCATCCAGGTCAAGCCGCGTCGCTGCAGGTCGTGGATGCCCCACCCCAGCTGCGTGGCGTGCTGGCCGGCCGTCTCCAGCATCCACGAGAACAGCGCGATGGGGGTGAGGCGGCCGTGCTGATCCAGGTCGAACGACCGTACCGTGAACCGCTCGTCCCAAATCCCTACCATGGGCTTCGCCCTCCCCCGGCCTCCGGCCGTCCCCATCGTACGTCGTCCCAGCCCGTATCGGCAGGGTGGTGGCCCACAAAGGGGGCGCGCGGTGCCAGTGCGACGCAGGTGTCCAACCGTAAAAACCCCAGCTACGCGTTGGCGAAGCGCAGGCGCCAGATGCTCTGCACGAGGCCAAGGCCCAGGCAGGTGGCGAGGATAGAGGAACCTCCGTAAGAGAGCAGCGGCAAGGTGATGCCGGTGGTGGGAGCGAGGCCCAGCACCATGGCGAGGTTGAAAATTGTTTGGGCCGCCAGCCAGGACCCCACGCACCCGGCGATGACGGCGCCGAGGCGGTCGCGGGCGGCGATGGCGACGAGGAAGATGCGCATCAGGAGGGTGGCGTAGGCGGCCAGCAGCAGGCCGGCGCCGGCGAAACCGGTTTCCTCCGCCCACACAGCGAAGATGAAATCGGTGTGTTGGGCGGGCAAGAAGCGAAGCTGGGATTGAGTTCCCGATTTCAGACCCCGCCCCGTGAGGCCGCCGGCGCCCACGGCGATGCGCGACTGGCGCTGCTGATAGCCCGCCGCCAGGGGGGCACGGTCGCTGTCCAGGAAGGTGAGCACGCGTTCCCGCTGGTACGGCTTGAGGTACCAAAGCCACGCGGCGCCGGCCAGGGCGAGGGCAGCGAGCAGCAGGGCCGTCCACACGCGCCAGGGCAACCCCCCGAGCCAAAGCGCCGCCAGGAGGATCGGCAGGTAGGTCAGCGACACGCCGAGGTCGGGCTGCAGGGCGATGAGCACCATGGGCGTGGCGACCACAGCGCAAAGGCGCACCACGCCGGCCAGATCGGAGCGACGCTGGCGGTGCTCCGCGGCCAGCAAACCGATCAGCAGAATGGTTACCACCCGCACCACCTCGGAAGGTTGGCCGCCGAAGGAGCCGAAGCCAATCCAGGAACGGGTGCCGGCGCGAAGGGGCGCGAAGACCAGCATCGCCGCGAGCAAGCCCAGGGAGAGGGCGTACAGCGCGGGGGCGGCGCGCGCCCATACCCGGTAGTCGGAGAGGCCCAGCACCACCACCACCCCCGCCCCCAGGAAGAGCCACACTAGCTGGCGGGTGGCAAAGCCAGGTGAGTCCAGGGCTTGCGCCGTAGAGTTCTGGGCCAGAAACGAACAGGTGGCGATGAGGAGGAAGGCACCCAGCAGCCACGGGTCCAGCTGGCGCACACTCATGGGCTTTCCCGGCGATTGCCGGCTCCCGGGGGGGGCGCTGCCCAGGAGTCCTCGTGCGCCCCATTTTCCCCGCCGCTGACCTCGACCCCGTCTCCGAAGGCGTGGGCCAGGATCTGGCCAGCGATGGGAGCGGCCACCGACCCCCCGTCCCCCCCGTGCTCCACCACCACGGCGACGACGAGGGCCGGCGCTTGGGCGGGTGCATAGCCGACGAACAGGGCGTGGTGACGCTGCTCCCAGGGAAGATCCCGCCACTTGACCCCGTCGCGCTTGCGCACCACCTGGGAGGTGCCGGTCTTGCCGGCCTTGCGCGGCGCTCCGAGGGCTGCCAGGCGACGGGCCGTGCCCCGGTCCCCGTTGACCACCCGCTCCATGCCGGCTCGCACCCGAGCGAGGACGGCGGCGGGAAGGCCCACGGGCACGGGCGGCGTCGCTGCGGCGGTGACCACGTGAGGCCGGACGAGGTAACCGCCGTTCACCAGCGCTGCGTACGCCACCGCCAGTTGCACCGGGGTGGCGAGAATGGGCCCCTGGCCGATCCCCACCGAGATGGTCTCGCCGGCGAACCACTGGTGGCCGCGAGTACGCCGGCTCCACTCGTCGCTGGGCACCAGCCCCGAGACCTCTCCTGGCAAATCGATGCCGGTGGGGCGGCCAAGGCCGAGGGTTCGCGCCCACGCCGCCAGCCGCTCAAGCCCCGCATCCCGCGCCAGGTAGTAGAAGTAGGAGTCGCAGGACACCTCCAGGGCGGTTTCCACGTCCACCCGGCCATGGCCACCGGCGAGCCAGCAACGGTACGGGTGGCCGTAGATATGCACCTGCCCAGTGCAGAAGACGGTATCGCCCGGCCCTCTGGTACCGTCCGCCAGGGCGCCGGCCGCGAACAGGGGTTTGATCGTCGAGCCAGGCGGGTAGAGCCCCTGCAAAGCCCTGTTGTTGAGCGGCTTGTAAGAATTGGCTAGCAACTCTCGCCAGTAGTTGTGATCCACGAAACCGGCGAAGCGCTCGGGATCGAAGGCCGGCTGGGAGAGCAGGGCTCGCACCGCACCGGTGTGGGGATCCAGTGCCACGACCGCACCGACCTGGCCGGCCATCGCAGCGGCCGCAGCGCGCTGCAGGCCAGCGTCGATGGTGGTGCGCAGAGGCTTGCCAGGCAGGGGTTTTTCTTCCGACAGCTTGGAGACCTGGCGGCCCAGGGCGTCGACCATGACCACGAGGTTGCCCATGGTGCCGCCGAGCACGTTCTGGTACGCCTTCTCCAGCCCCGATCGCCCGACCAGCTGTCCTGGTCTCAAGTTGTCCTGGCGGCCGAGTTGCTCGGGTCCCACCTCGCCCAACTGCCCCACCAGGTGGGCGGCGGAGGGACCGAGGGGGTAGCTCCGCCGGGTGGTTTGGTGTATCTCGAACTCGTGGAATTCCGACCGGTGGGCAGCCACGGCCGCCATCTGTGCCCAGGTGAGGTTGTCGGCGATGACCGACGGCAAATGGGAAGCGCGCAGGGCGCGGGCGACTCGTTCGCGGACGGTCGCTTCGTCGCCGATACCCAAGTTCACGAGAAAGCGGGTGGACTCCTCATGATTGCGGATCTCTTCGGGGAAGAGCAGCAGTTGGAAAGCCGGGCGGTTGTTCACGATGGCTTCGCCGTGGCGGTCCAAGATCTCGCCACGGGGAGCTTCCAGCGGCAGCCGGCGCAGGCGGTTGGACTCCGCCAACCGCTGCCACTTCTCCCCTTGGATAATTTGCAGGGTCCACAACCGTCCCAGCAGAATGAGGAACGCCGCAGCGCACAGCAGCAGGAGAATGGCGGTGCGTCGTTGCACAGGCCGCAGGTCGTCCCGGACGAAGCTCATGGTCGATGACGGGCGCCGCCGACCGGTGGGTGGGGCGCACCATGGAATTGTGACAGGTGGTGCCCGGCGGGTCCAATCTGGGCGAGGTGGCACCCTGGCCGTTGTCCCTTGGCCGTGGAAGCAACGGGCGCGCCCATGGCCACCTCTTTGGGGGCGGTCATCGGCGCCGCAGGGCACGTCGCCGCCGGCGCTCCGGTGAGCGCCACCAGCGCCACGCGCGCTCGCCGACCGCGATGGCCAGCCCCCCGCTACCCGCTGTCGCCACCGTCGCTACGGCTCCCAACCAGGCGTGGCTGGGGGCCGCCCCGAGGGTGAGGAGAACGGCCACCCAGAACGCTTCGAAGAAGGTGGCGACCAGGAGCGATGCGGCCACCCAGAAGAGCGGCCCGGTCAGTTCCAATCGCGCCACCACCGCCGCCACGATGGCGCCGGCCGCCGCCGAGGCGATGCCACCCGGTCCCACCGGACGCCCGCACAACACGTCGATGGCTAGGCCGCACCCCAGCCCTAGCCAGCCGGCTTGCGCCGGCGCGAACCGTCGCGTGCCGGCGGCGACCACCAGCAGGAGTGGCTGCGTGGCTCCCAGCAGCCACCATACCGGCACGGAGCGCACCGCCAGATGCGCCAGGACAGCGGCCATGAAGGCGACAGCGAGAATCACGGGCGCTCCCGGCCCAGCGGCGCGAGGACCGCTACCACCGTCACGTGGGCCGCTCGCACCGCCAGGCGAACGGGCACGTGCGTCAAAACGCTCTCCACTGTTGCCTCTCCACTGAATCCCAACAGCAAACCGGGGGGGTAGATCCCCTCGGAGCCGGTGGTGAAGATGGGAGTTCCCTCGGCGAGGACGGTGCCGGCTCGCAGCCCGGTGATCGTGGGCCAGTCGCCCCCGGCGAGCAACACTTCTTGCTCGCTGCCGAGTACTCGTGCCGCTGCCGCCGCTTGGGGGTGGGAGAGGAGTTGAATGTGCGCTACACCTTCACCGACCCGCTGCACTCGCCCCACCACGCCCTCGGCGGCCAGGACCGGCGCGTCAGGCATGACGCCGTGGCGACGACCACGGTCGATGACCGCCACGTGGTCGGCCAGCGTGTCCCGCGCCACGATCCTGGCCAAGATGACGCGATCGAAGGTCGGGGGCAGGGTGCCGATCAGGCGATCGGCTTCGCGCAGCAAGGTCACCTCGACCGCCAGCATCTGGTTAAGGCGTTGCAGCTCCTCGATCTCCTGGCGGGCGAGGTACAGCTCGGTGCGGGTGGCGCGGGCGTCCCGCAGCTGCTCGCGGAGTTGCAGCAGCGTGGTGAGGGCCGCCTGGGTGGCCTGATGAACGGGTCGCGCCGCCGCAGCCACGGCAATCGCCAGGGACGACCCCTGCGGGTGACGGACCTGCGCGGCAGAGGCGATGTACAGGCACAGGCAGGCGACGGCGAGGGAGATGTCCGGTCGCAGTCGCAGGGAGGCCACGTCAATCGAGGGAGATGCGCTTCAGCAGCGCCATGTTGGTGAGCATAGCGCCGGTGCCACGCACCACGGCCGACACTGGATCTTCGCAGTGGGCCACGGGAATCCCAGTTTCCTCGCGCAACCTTTGGTCCAGGCGCTTGAGCATGGACCCACCGCCGGCGAGGACGATCCCCTTGTCCATGATGTCGGCGGAAAGCTCCGGGGGGGTGCGCTCGAGGGCGGTGCGCACGGTGTCGACGATGACGTTCACCGTCTCGGCCAGGGCCTCGCGGATCTCCTCGTCGGTGATGGTGAGGGTCTTGGGTACGCCTTCCACCAAATCGCGGCCTTTCACTTCCATGGTCGTGATGGTGTCGCCGGGCCAGGCGTTCCCGAGCTCGATCTTGATCGCTTCGGCGGTACGCTCGCCGATGAGCATGTTGTACTTGCGCTTGATGTAGGAGATGATCGCTTCGTCCATCTCGTTTCCGGCGATGCGCACCGAGCGTGCGAAGACGATCCCTGCCAGGGAGATGACTGCGACGTCGGTGGTTCCTCCGCCGATGTCCACGATCATGTTACCGGTGGGCTCGGTAATGGGGAGGCCGGCGCCGATGGCTGCCGCCATGGCTTGCTCGATGAGGTACACCTCACTGGCGCCGGCGCGCAGCGCCGAGTCCCGGACTGCCCGCTTCTCCACCGGCGTGATCTCCGACGGCACCGAGATGACGATGCGCGGGCGCACCAAGAAGTTACGGCCGTGGGCCTTGCGAATGAAGTACTCAAGCATTTTCTCGGTTACTTCAAAGTCGGCAATCACGCCGTCTTTCATGGGCCGGATGGCGACGATGTTGCCGGGGGTTTTGCCGAGCATCTCCTTCGCCGCCGCTCCCACCGCCTCGACGCGGTTGAGGACTCGGTTGACGGCGACGATGGAAGGTTCGAACACCACGATCCCCCGGGGGCGGGTGTACACGAGGGTGGTGGCCGTGCCCAGGTCGATGGCGAGGTCGGATGAAAAGAGCGAAAGAATAGATGAAAACGCCATAAGCTTTTAGTAAACCTCCACGAAAATCGTCTCTCGGTGCTCGGTGATGTTGCCCGCCGGGTCAATGGCGCGGACGATAATTGTAGTGCGGCCCTCCTGGTTGATGGGGACGGTCTTGATGAAGCGACCGTCGGCGGAGACCTCGACGCCCTCACCGTGGACGGTGACCGTCGCGCCCGGTTCGGTGACACCCTGGATTAGCACCAAATTACCCATCTGCGTGGCGCGTTGCACCTCCAGCCGGGGCGGGGTGGTGTCGGCCAATTCCTCCATCCTGACGCCGTGGCTGGCGCGAAAGGAGCGCGCCGTGCTCCACTCCGACCGCACGCCGCCCTCCCCGACCGCCGCCACCCGCCAGAAGTACGAACCCGGCAAAATGATCCGCAGGCTCGCCTGGGTGGAGGTGCGCGGCGGCGTCTCCAAGTCAATGGTGCCAGCCTTGAACAGGCGAGAACGGCTGACCTGCAGGACGTAGGAAGGTGCACCAGGGACGGGCCGCCAGGAAACTGCCAGGCGATCGGTTTCGTCCAGGTTGACCGTGTGTCCGGAGGGTGGTGCCAGCAGAGCCGGGGTTTCAGGAACCGGACGGCGAGGGGAGAGGGCGCCGTCGCGGGCGGCACTCACCGCTTGCCGCGAGGAGAGTTCCACGCGTTGGCCGGTGGCGGAAGACACAAGGGCGCGGCCAGTGTAGGTGGCGATGGTGGTGGAGGAGTCCTCGGCTACCTCCACACCCACTCGGCTGTCGCGTTGCACGTCGGCGCGCGCCGCCTCGGTGACCACCGATGAGGATTGCGTACCGGTGTAGACGTTCACTTGGCCGACCTTGACGCGCACCTCTCCGGGGCTGGTGGAGCTGGAGGAGCGGGCGTCGCGATGGACCTCCAGCAAGGAGTTGGGTCCGACTTTAAAAACCGTCCCATCAGCAAAGAGGATCTCGGCGGTGCCATCACTGCCGGTCTTGACGAAATCGCCGTTGTAAAGTGGCTGTTTCTCCCGGCCCCTCTCCCAGCGCGTCTGATTGGTGCGTTGCACCTCGACCCTGCCCTCCACGGAGATGATCTGACCCGAGCCGACGAAGTCCTGGTTGGCCAGGCCGGAGACCAACTGAAAGCGGCGCAGGGCGTCCTCGGCGCGGATCAAGGAGGGCGCGAAGTCGCGCCGCTCGAAGTGGGTGCGCGCCTCGGCGAGGATGTTGGAGGCGACTTCGAACTCCTGGAACAACCCGGAGGGTAGGCCGGCGTTGCGCAACGTGCTCTGCAGGGAGGTGGCCTGGCGAAGGGCTCGCTCCGCGCGACGCTCCACCGGCTCGTGGAGCAAGTACAGCCCGACCACCACAGCGCTGGCGGTAATCAGTAGGAGAAACGCGCGCAGGCCCCAGCGGCGTATGCCCTCCAGCGACACGATCACCCAGTCGATCTCGAAACGGCGGGCGGAGGGCCGCGTGGGTGCGGAGCGCATCATCGACTCCGGCAACTCTTATATCACCGCCCCGGGGGCAGCGCAACGCCCGCTCTCACTGCAACTTGCTCACTGGGATCGAGTGGGATACAATCTCCGCCCCCTGCACCACGGGGGACGTTCTCGGGAGGCGCAGAATGCTCAAGCTGATGCGGGACCAGTTCAGGAACCTCAAGATCATCTTGTGGTTCGTGGTTGTGGTCTTCGTCCTGCTCATCTTTGTGGACTGGGGTACGGGCCGTCAGCGAGGGCGGGGAGGGGCCAACGTGGCGGCTCAGGTGGGCGACGTCCTGATCACCGAAGCGCAGTTTTTAAAGGAACTTCGCGCCACCGAGGAGCGCTATCGCCAGATATACGGCCAGCAGTTCGAGAATGTTCGCAACCAAATCGATTTCGCGACGCTGACGGTGCAGAACCTCATCGACCGGGAGCTGCTGGTTCGGCAGGCCCGGGCCATGGGGTTGGCCGTCAGCGACAAGGAGCTCTTAGAGCGCATCACGTCGTTGCAGGTGTTCCGCCGCGAGGACGGTTCCTTTGTGGGGGAGGAGCTGTACGCTCGCATCCTGCGCCTGAACAACACCACGCCCGAGGAGTTCGAGGCCTCCCTGCGCCGCGACATGCTCATTGAGAAGCTTCAACAGGCGTTCACCGCCGGGATCAGCGTTCCCCCCTCCGAGGTCGAGCGGGAGTACCGCAAGCGCAACGAGAGCGCCAGCTTCGAGGTGGCGTTCGTGGGCATCGAGGCGGTGGGAGACGAGATCCAGGTGTCAGAATCCGAGGCCCAAGGGTATTGGGAGGAACATCGCCGGGAGTTTGAGCGCCCCGAACAGCGGGCATTGCAGTACCTGCTGGTGGACGACGCCCGACTGCGCCGCGCTTTGACCGTCACCGATGCGCAGATCGCTGAGTACTACGCCTCCCACGCCAATGAGTTCCAGCGTGCCGAGGAGGTGCGGGCGAGCCACATCCTGGTGCGCCCGACGGGCGACGGCGAGGAGGCCGCACGGGCCGCCGCGGCCCGTGCTCGTGCCCTCTACGCCAGGGCCATTGCCCCGGGGGCAGACTTTGCTGCCCTGGCCCGGGAGGCCTCGGACGACCCGGGGAGTAAGGACAACGGCGGCGATCTGGGCTGGTTCGGGCGCGGGCGCATGGTCAAAGAGTTCGAAGAGGCCGTGTTCGCTTTGAAGACGGGTGAGGTCTCGCAGCCGGTGGAGAGTCAGTTTGGCTTCCACGTGATCAAGCTGGTGGACCGGCGCCCCGCCGGACAGCAGAGCCTGGACGAGGTCCGTGAGGTGATCCGCCAGCGACTCGTGGAAGGGTTGGCGGAGGGCGAGGGCAGCCGGCGCGCTCAGGCATTGAAGGAAAAGATCGATGCGGCCAAGCTCACCACCGCCGAGCAGTGGCAGGAGTTGGCCGCCGCTGACGAGGTGGTGTCCTCCAACGTGACGCCGCTGTTTGCCCTCACCGACCCCATCATCCCTGGCCTGGGCCGCGATCCGGAGCTGCTGGCCGAGGTGAGCATGGCCAAGGAGGGGTTTGTGGGCGGACCGCGGCGCTCCGCCCGCGGATGGATCGTCTATCGCGTGGCGCAGGTCAAAAAGGCTGGCGTGCTGCCCTTCGCCGAGGCCAAAGACATTGCCGTGGAAGCGGTTCGGCGCCGGCGGGCGGTGGCGTTGTTGCAGCAGAAGGTGGATCAGATCCGCCAGGGTGCTCGGGGCGACGATCTGCCGGCCCTGGTCGCACCATTGGGTGGGCGTGTCCAGGTGGTGACCGACCATCGGCGCGGCGCCGCGATTCCCGGGGTTGGGGCGGCGGCAACCCTGGAGGACGCGGTGTTTGCCACGCCAGTGGGCGCGTTGACCCCGGTGGTGGTGGTGGGTGAACGGGGTGTCGCCTTTGCCCGGGTGAACTCCAAGAAGGAGATCGACCAGGCGGCCTTCGCTCGGGAAGCAGCGAGTTTGCGCGAAACGATGGTGCAGGACGAAGTCCAAAAGGTGATCTCAGCGTTCATCGCCCGGGCTCGTCATGAGCACAAGGTAACCGTCAACTCCGAGGTGGTGGACCGCTACAAGCCGCGCCAGGGATGATCGGTCATCTCACCGGAAGGCCTCTGGCGATTCAACCGGGCGTCGTGCTGCTGGAGGTGGGGGGCGTCGGCTACGAGGTTCGTGTACCACTCTCCTCCTACTGGGTGTTGAACGGTCGTCAAGAGGTGTCTCTCTTCGTTCACACCTACGTACGGGAGGATCAGATCACCCTCTACGGCTTTCCCCTCCTGGAGGAGCGGGAGACCTTCCGCGCCCTCATCGGTGTTGCTGGTGTGGGCCCCCGCACTGCCCTCGCCGTGCTCTCCGGGCTGGCCCCCGCAGAGGTGGCGGAGGCGGTGGAGAGCGGTCAGTGGCGGCGCCTCGCTGCGGTTCCGGGAATCGGGCGGCGCACCGCCGAGCGACTCATCGTCGAACTCAAAGGCACGCTGGCGGCGCCGGTGAAACGGGCGGCGCTGGCCCGGGATGACGCGGTGTCGGCGCTGGTCAATCTGGGCTACGCCCCCCGTGCCGCCGAAGATGCGGTGGCCGCCGTGCTGCGCGAGCAACCCGAACTGGGCCTGGCCGAACTGCTCCCGCGGGCCCTGAAGGCACTGGTCCGCTGACCCCGGAGACGGCCCGGGGCGGACGCGACGCGCGCCGCTAGAGGTGAATACAATACCCCCGTGGCCGACCACGTGCTGCGCCCCCAACGAGCCCCCGACGAGGCTCCCTTTGAGGAGAGCCTGCGGCCTCGGCGGCTGGTCGACTACATCGGCCAGGAAAAGGTGACCGCCAATTTGGCGGTGTTCATCGCGGCGGCCAGGGGGCGGGGCGAGGTGCTGGACCACGTGCTGCTCTTCGGGCCTCCCGGGTTGGGCAAGACGACGCTGGCGCACATCATCGCCGCCGAGATGGGGGTGAGCATTCAAGTGACCTCGGGACCGGTGTTGGAGCGCGCCGGGGATCTGGCGGCCATCCTCACCAACCTGGAGGCGGGCAGCGTGCTGTTCGTGGACGAGATCCACCGGCTGCCCCCGGCAGTGGCCGAGATCCTCTACCCCGCCCTGGAGGACTGCGCCCTCGATTTGGTCATCGGCCAGGGGCCAGCGGCGCGCACCATGCGGCTGTCGTTACCGCCGTTCACCCTCGTGGGCGCAACGACCCGCGCCGGCTTGCTGCCCGCACCCCTGCGCGATCGCTTCGGCATCGTCCATCGCCTGGATTTCTACGATCCCCACTCCCTCGCGCGCATCGTCCAACGGTCGGCCGGTATCCTGGGCGTGGCCATCGATGAGGAAGCCATCGCCGAACTGTCCCGTCGCGCCAGGGGCACGCCCCGTGTCGCCAACCGCTTGCTGCGGCGAGTGCGGGACTTCGCCCACGTGCGGGGCGAGGCGCGGGTGACTCTCGCGGCGGCGCGCTGGGGCCTGGAGCGGCTGGAGGTGGACGCCTACGGCCTCGACGAGCTCGACCGCCGTCTCCTCACCGCGGTGATCGAACAGTACGGAGGGGGACCGGTGGGCCTCAAGGCGTTGGCCGCCACCCTGGGCGAGGACCAGGGCACCCTGGAGGACATCTACGAGCCGTTTCTGTTGCAAAGCGGTTTCCTGCAGCGCACGCCACGGGGGCGGGTAGCCACAGCGCTGGCGCGTCGCCACCTGGGGCTGGCGGGGCGGGAGCAAGGTGCGTTGTTCCCAGGGGAGACGGGATGACCCAGCTCCCGGTCATCCACAACCCGGTGGCGCGGGGGGGGCGCTCGCACCCGCCGCGGGAGCGCCTGGAACGGGCGGCCCGCGAGCTGGGCGTGCAGCTCCAGTGGTGGCAAACCACCGCTCCGGGACACGCCGCGGAGTTGGCCCGCCGCGCCGCGCGGGACGGCTTCGCCGTGGTGGCGGTGTGGGGTGGGGATGGAACCTACAACGAGGCGGCGCGCGGCTTGGCCGACAGCGAAGCGGCCATGCTGCTGCTGCCCGGTGGCACCACCTCGGTGCTGGCCTACGAGTTGGGGGTGCCCCGGGAGCCGGTACAGGCGTTGGCCAGTCAACTGGGTGCCCGGCGACGCGCCATGTCCTTAGCGCGCACCGATCGGGGGGAGCTGTTCTTGCTCATGCTCTCGGCCGGACCCGACTCCCTGATTCTGGCCAACCTGCCGGAGTCGTGGAAGCGGTACGCCGGCAAGGTGGGGATCACCGTGCAGGCGGTGCGGGAGTTTTTCTGCGCGCGCTTGCCCCGCTTTCGGGTGGCGGTGAACGGGGTGGAGCGGGAGGCGTCGTGGTGCATCGTCGGCAACTCCCGTTACTACGGCGGGCCCTTTGCCGCCACACCGGGCGCGGACCCCTTCTCACCTGGTCTGGAGGCGGTGGTGCTGACGCGTCACGGGCGGCGCCAGGTGGTGCCATTTTTCTTTGCCATCCCGCGCGGGCGGCACTTGGCACGGGCCGGGGTGCAGCGCTTCCTGTGTAGCGAAGTGCGACTGCAAGGGGACGAGGACATCCCGTACCAACTGGACGGTGACCCGGTGGGGCACCTGCCGGTCACGGCGCGCGCCTCCGGCGAGCGGCTATGGGTGTTGCCGCCGGTGAGCCTGGCGCCGGTGATGACCGAGGCAATCGCTGTGTCACGGGCATGTTAGGATCGGCGGGCCGCATGCGGCACGCCGGAGGCCCTCGTGACCACATCCCTGCGACCGATCTTGGCGCCGCGCTCCATCGCGCTGGCGGGCGTCTCCTCCCGTCCCGACTCCCTCTCCATCAAGCTGCTGGATAACCTGCTAGCGGCCGGTTTTAAAGGCGAGATCTTTCCGGTCAATCCCCGCGCCAGTACCCTCCGAGAGTTGCCGTGCTATCCGTCGGTGGCGGCCATCGGCGCGCCGGTGGACCTGGCGGTGCTGATGGTGCCTCGCGACCTGGTTCTGCCGACGGTGGACGAGTGCCTGGAGGCCAACGTCAAAGGGGTGGTGGTGATCACCGCGGGGTTCCGCGAGGCGGGGGAGGAGGGGGCGGCCCTGGAGCGGGAGCTGGTGGGCCGGCTGCGGGCCCGGGGCGTCCGCATGGTGGGTCCCAACTGCATGGGGGTCATCAACACCGCCCCCGAGGTGCGGTTGGACGCCACGTTTTCTCCCACTCCGGCCCTGCCGGGTCCAGTGGCCTTTGCATCCCACTCGGGCGCCCTGGGGGTGGCGGTGCTGGAGGCAGCGGCGGAGGCCGGTCTAGGTTTTTCCCAGTTCGTGTCGGTGGGCAACGGTGCCGACGTCAACATTAACGACGTTTTAGAGTTCTGGGAGCACGACCCACACATCGGGGCGGTGATGCTGTACCTGGAGGCGGTGGACGAGCCGCGCCGTTTTCTCCAAGTGGCGGCACGGCTGAGCGCCCGCATGCCGGTGATCGCCCTGAAGGCGGGGAGAAGCCCCGCTGGACAGCGCGCTGCCAGTTCCCACACCGGTGCTCTGGCGGCCGCCGACACCGCCGTGGATGCCCTGTTGAAGCAAGCCGGGGTCCTGCGCGTCGCCACCCTCGCCGAGCTGTTCGATGTGGCGCTGGCGGCCCAGAGCTGTCCGTCGCCCCGTGGGCGGCGGGTGGCGGTGGTGACCAATGCCGGTGGACCGGCCATCGTAGCCACCGACGCCCTTGCCCAGCACGGCCTGGAGCTGGCGGCGTTGGCCGAGGGGACGAGGGAGCAGCTGCGCTCGTTTTTGCCCCCCGAGGCGGCGGTGGGCGACCCCGTGGACATGCTCCCTTCGGCGCGGCCGGAGGACTACCGCCGGGCCCTGGAGCTGGTGCTCGCCGACGAGGGTGTGGATGCGGCGGTGACCATTACCGTCACGCCACCCCAGGGTTCGGCACTGGAGGTGGCCCGCGCCCTCGCCGCGCCGGCGGCGGCGGGCGGCAAACCAGTGGCCAGTGTATTCATGACGGCGGCTTCTTTTTACCCGCAGGCGCACACCATTCCCGGCATGCCGCCGGTGTACCGTTACCCCGAGTGGGGGGTGCGCGCCTTGGCGGCGCTGGTCCGCCACGCCGAAGGGCGAGGCAGGAGCACCGGCCAGGTTCCTCGCGTCGCCTCGGCCACTTTGGCGGCTGCGCTGGCCCGCGGGCACCAAGGGTATCTCTCTCAGGCAGAGGCGTTTGCGGTGCTCGAGGAGATTGGGATTGCGGTGGCGCCGTGGCGGCTCGCGGCGGACCTGGAGTCGGCGGTGGCGGCCGCGGAAGCCATCGGCTTCCCCGTGGCGCTCAAAGGGGAGGGGGCCGGTGTGGTGCACAAGAGCGAGCTGGGGGCGGTGCGCGTGGGCCTGGCTTCGGCGGCGGAGGTCAGGCGGGCCGGCGAGGAGATGCAGCATCGCCTGGCCGCCAGCGGGGTGACGCTGGAGGCCTTCCTCGTCCAGGGTATGGTGGCCTCCGGGAGGGAAGTGATCGTGGGCATCACCCGGGATGGGGCCGTGGGTCCGTTGCTCATGGTGGGGGTGGGGGGGGTGGCGGTGGAGGTGTGGAAGGACGTGGCGTTCCGGCCCGCGCCCGTGACCACTGAAGAGGCGGCGCAGATGCTCGCAGAACTGCGCGGGGCGGTGCTGCTGGGAGCCTTCCGTGGCCGGCCGGCGGGGGACGTGGCAGCGCTGGCGGATGCCGCCGCCCGCTTAGCGGCGCTGGCGGCTAGCGTCCCGCAACTGCTGGAAGGCGATGTTAACCCGTTACTGGTGCTCGAGGAAGGGCACGGCTGCGTGGCCGTGGACGTGCGCCTGCGGCTGGAGCGGTGAAATCGCCCCGCGGCGCCGTGTTAGGGCGCGGCAGCGGCCGAGCCAGGGGCGCCCGCCGGCCAGCCGGGCAGGTGGACCGGCGCGCTACTGCCGGGGTCCAGGGCGCTGAGCAGCTGGTGCAGGGTGGTGTGACGGCGCGGGTGAAACCAGTCCCCCGCCACCTCGCAGGCGGGTAGCAGGGCGAAGGCGCGCTGGTGCAGGCGGGGGTGCGGCAGTGACAGGCGGGGATGCACCAGGACCACATCCGGGACGAGCAGGAGGTCGAGGTCCAGCACGCGCGGGCCCCAGCGCGGCTCGGTGCGCCGGTCGCGCCCGGCCTGCGCCTCCAGGTGCTGGCACACCTCCAGCAGGTGCAGTGGGTGAGTGTGGAGTTCAAGGACGACGGCCGCGTTGAGGTAGTCCGGTTGGGGAGGGCCCACCGCCGCGGTCTTCCACGCCCTGGACACGGCATCCAGGCGGGCGCAGGAGGCCAGGTGGCGGAGGGCTTGGCAAAAGGCCTCCCCGCTACCGGGCCGGTTGCCCCCGAAGCCGAGCAGGACGAGCACCGTAGCAAGTATGACAGAGGTAGAGGGAAACCTTTCCCGGTCAGGGCGTAAAAGCTAATATCAAGTGACGTGCTGGAGGTGGGCGATGGTTGGTGCGGTGGAGCGAGGGCGGCGGGTACGCACCCTGTTGGAACGGCTGGGGGCACGGGTGCCTGGCGTTTCGGGCTATCTTGAGCGGGAGCTGTACCGCGAGGCGGACGAGGCGCTGCGCCACCACCTGGCGGCGGGGCTCGACGGGGCACGGCGGGAGGTGGCGGCGGCGATGGCCTCCCTCTCCCTGGCCCAGGCGGCGCAGCTGGACCGTCTCAATGGGATCCACAAGGAGCTGGACGCGCTGGCCTGCCGCCTGCGTGCCGCCGGCTCCGGGTACGCCGGGCTTTTCGACGCCTTCAAGGTGCGGGAGGAGCAGCTGGCGCAGCTGTACGAGCTGGATTTAAGCCTCGCCGAGGAGGTGGAGGCGATAGGGGAGGCGACGCGCCGGCGCGCCGAGGGGTGGGAGTCGCACGTTGAAGAGCTGCTGAAGCGCCTGCGCCTGGCCATCGACCGGCGCCCACAGGTGGTGCAGGGTCTCCTCCACCAGGGAGGGTCATCATGAGCCAGTTTCTGGAAGTGCTGGAGCACTACGACGCAAGCGGCCGAGAGATCGCCTATCGCCTGCCGCCTAGCGGTTCGGCCGAGATCAAGTTCGGTGCCCAGCTGGTGGTGCACCAGGCGCAGGAGGCGGTGTTCTACCGGGACGGCCGGGCGCTGGATGTGCTGGGGCCCGGGCGGCACACCCTCACCACCCAGAATATTCCGCTGCTCACCAAGGCGCTGTCACTGCCCTTCGGGTTCACGTCGCCCTTCCGGGTGCAAGTGGTATTCGTCTCCAAGCGTACGTTCTTGGACCAGAAGTGGGGGACCCGGGAGCCGGTGGTGTTTCGTGACCGGGAGCTGGGGGTGGTTCGCCTGCGCGCCTTTGGGACGTACGCCTTCCGCATTGGCGACTCCCGCACCTTCGTCAACTCGGTGGTGGGGTCGCTGGGGCGGGTGGACACGCCCCACCTGGAGGAGTTCTACCGCGACGTCATCGTTAGCCGGCTCAACGACCTGCTCGGCGAGAACCTGACCTCGATTCTGGACCTCCCGGCCCTCTACGACGAGCTGGGCGCCCTGGCGCGCTCGCGGCTGGTGGAGGATTTTCGCAAGTACGGGGTGGATCTGTCGGACTTCTACATCGCCTCCATCACGCCCCCCGAGGAGGTGTTGGTGCGTCTGGACGAGCGGGCCGGCATGGGTGCGGTGGGGAACTTGGAGGCCTATACCCGCTTCAAAGCGGCGGTGGCCATGGGAGACGCGGCAAAGGCCGGGGAGGGGGGGAGCGGGGCGGCGGCTGGGCTGGGGGTGGGGCTGGGGGCGGGGTTTGGCGTGCAAATGGCCTCGGCGGTAGCCCAGACCACCCGCGCAGGGCAAGGGGCGTTCCCCCCGGCCGGCGTGGCGCCGGCAGGGGGGTTCTGTTCCGCCTGCGGCGCCGCCCTGCCAGGTGGGGCGCGCTTCTGCCCTGCCTGCGGCACGGCGGTGGCGCAATCCACTTGTGCCGCCTGCGGGCAGCCGGTGCCGGCGGGGGCACGGTTCTGCCCGGCGTGCGGCGCCGCCCAGGCGGGGTGAGGAGAGCTACACCGGGGGCTTGGAGGGGGCTTCGACGGCGTCCACCTCGCTATCGGGAAAGAGCAACGGCATGGGGTGGAGGCGGGGGATGATGAGGGAGAGGACCAGCTCGCCCCAGCGTTCCCGCTGCGCCTCCTGGAGGGCGACGTGAGCCAACCCCCGCCGCGCCAACTGTTCGTCCAGCAGCTCGTCGATGCGCCGCTGGAAGGAGGTGTCGGTGTCTCGCACGCCGTCCCACCGTGGCGGAGTCCACGCCGGCACCTTAATCAGCAGGTCGTAGGTGGGCATCCAGGCGGACAACAGCGGTTCCCAGGCCGGCTGCGGGCCCGCCGCGTACAGCAGGTAGCAGAAGTTGTCCAGTACCGACCGATCGCACAGCACCACCGCGCCTCGGGCCTGGGCTTCCAGCTCCCAGGCCATTTGGGTATGCAAAATCCACGCCTGGGCGTCCCGGCTGGTGTCCCGGTTGATGGGCAGCGGGCAGCGTCGCGCCACCTCCCGCACCAGCTCCACGTCCACGTCCCGCCGCTTGAGACGGGCGGCCAGTTCGTAGCACAGGGTAGTCTTGCCCACCCCATGGGTGCCGATGAGGGCGATTTTCATGGCAATTGGGATCCTTGGGCGATGGCGGTGAGCAGGGCGTGCAGCGCCCCACCATCGGCAGGTCGGTCGGCGGGGTCTTTGGCCAGGCAACGCAGGATCACTGCCCCGAGGGCCGGATTCAGGGTAGGGTTCAACGCCAACGGGTCTGGCGGAGGCTGTTCGATGTGGGCGCGCAGAATGTTGCCGGTGGTGAAGGGGAGCGTCCCGGTTGCCATCTGGAAGAACGTCACCCCCAGGGAGTAAATGTCGCTGCGCTGATCCGGCGGCTCGCCGAGGATCTGTTCAGGGGCCATGTAGTAGGGGGTACCGGTGGCACCTGAGAGCTCGGGTTCGGACTCGTCTAGCCGCCGGGCGATGCCGAAATCGAGGATCTTCACTGTTCGCCGTTGGGACACTACCATGTTGGCGGGTTTGAGGTCGCGGTGGATGACCCCGCGGGCGTGGGCGAAGGCCACCGCCTCGGCAACCTGCATCGCCAGAGGCAGGAGTTGCTCGCGGACGACCTCGGGCTCGGTCCGCAGCAGGTGGTTGAGGGTCACGCCGTCAACGTACTCCATGGAGATGTAAGCCGAACCGAACCCCCTGGCGAAATCGTAAATGTGGACGATGCCGGGGTGGGAGAGGACGGCGGCGGCGCGCGCCTCGCGCTCGAAACGGGCCATCGCTTCTTCGGTGAGCTGGTGGGGATTCAAAACCTTGATGGCCACCGTGCGGCGCAAGCGCAGGTCAGTGGCGCGGTAGACAACCCCCATACCGCCCCGCCCCAGTTCCTCCTCCAGCACGTAGCGGCTGGCGGTGTCGCTGGGATCGGGGGAGGCGGTGGCAGCCTCGCCGGCGGTAGTGGCACTGAGGCGCGCTGCCAGCCGTTGGGCGCGCTCGGCGGCGTCGCGAAAGGCGTAGTCGAAATCGGCAATGCGCTGGAAGATAATTTCGGCGTTGCGAACGTCGCCTCGCCGTTCCAGCAGGAGCCCCTGACGATACAGGACGGGCAGCAGCTCACGGGTCACCGGCGCGCCGGCGGTAGCCCGCTGTAAGACCGCGATGGCACCGGTGATCTCGCCGTTGCTCTCGAGCCACTCGCCGATCTGTTGGATTTCCCCCGCCAGGTGGGGAAAGCTGCCCCCGTACCGGCGCAGCATATCGTGGGCGGCCCTCAAGTGCCCCTCGCGAACCAGCGTCGCCAGGGCTTCCTCGACCCGTCCCAGCTTGGCCATGAGCTGGGCGCGCCGCTCGCTGAAACCGCCCCGGTCCAGCATCTCCATGGCGCGCTCGAAGTCCCCGGCGCGCTCGAAGGCCTGTGCCGCGGCGCCGAACTCCTGGGCTGCCAGCCAGCACTCGCCCGCCAGCTCCCACTCCTCGATCTCCTGATACAACTCCGCCGCCTGCCGGACATTGCCGCTGGTGCGTGCCACTTGCGCCGCGTCGGCCAGCCTGCCGGCGGCGCGGAAGCGCTCCATAGCCTCTTGCCAGCGGCCGAGGTGCAAAAGGGCTACCGCCGCTTCGGCGTCCAGGCCGCTCTGTTGGTACTCTATGGCGGCCGCCTCGAACTGGCCCGTGGCTTCCAGATGCCGAGCGCGCAGGCGGGTGGCCTGCTCGGTGTGCCCTGCTTGGCGCAGCGCGTCGGCGGCCCGCAGGGGTTCACCGGCGCGCTCGTACGCCCGCGCTGCCGCCTCCGGCTGACCGGCCGCCAGGAACAGGTCGCCCGCCTCCCGGAGCCGGCCGCACGCCAACGCCACCTGTGCCCCCAGCGCCGGCAGCCGCGCCAGCCGGGTGGCGCGCAGAGCCGAGTCGGCGACGGCGCCCGAAAGGCGATGGGAGCGCAGGGCCATCTCCACGGCTCGGCAGGCGCGGCGGGGGTCTTCGCCACGCAGGAAAGCGTCGATCGCCAGCTCGGGCTGGCCCGACTCCACCAGATAGTGGCCGTAGCGCAACCACAGCTGGATGGCCTGCGCCTCCTCCCCCACGCGGCTGAGCGTCTGGGCCGCGAGCGCGAGGGACGGGCCGCCGGCGCGCTTGAACATCTCGGCGGCTCGGTGCGTCTGACCCAGCGTTCGGGCCACTTCTCCCGCTCTCTCCCATGCCCGCGCGCGGACGAAGTGGCGCAGGGCGCGGCGGAGGCGGCCAGCCTGCAGGAGCAGCTCGCCGGCGGCCAGGTGGTCGCCACGCCGGGCGGCCTGGGCGGCCTGGTGGGCCAGACTCCCCACCGCGGGCGAAAAGACCCCCAGCGCCGCCAGCAGCGCCGCGATGGCAGCGGGATAGCCCAGCAAGTTGACCCACCACTGTCGGGGCAGGTCGAGGAGGACAAAGGTCGCCGCAGAGCCGAGGGGCACCTCCAGCACCGGCAACAGCCACCACAGGTTCAGCCAGGCCAGGACGACCCCCGCCGTCAAGCCGAGCAGGGCGCGGCCGCTGGGGGAGACGAGCAGAACTACCGGAACCAGCAGCGCCACCGACTCGTGGGGCATCTTCCAATTCTACCTGTTCGCGGTGGAGGGGACCGTGGCCCCGTATCGCGCCACAATAAATCTGACCGAAGGGGGATACGTCGCGCCACGAAGAAGCTGACCGAAGTGTTCTGCGGGGTGGAGGCGGCAGCTATGACCCCGCAGGATCGACATGAGCAGGCGAGACGG